>OLOC01000209.1_pt1 | contig 52567 bp, 35 predicted proteins | sample 1643111 | NCBI WGS metagenome assembly OLOC01 (sample SAMEA3136633, study PRJEB25190) | human gut metagenome
AATGCGAGTGGTGCGGCGCAGAAAATGTGCCGCTTGAAATACACCATGTACGAAAACTCAAAGATTTAAGTGGCAGAAAACAATGGGAACTCGCCATGATTGGGCGTAAGCGCAAAACAATGGCACTCTGCGTAGACTGCCACGATAAGTTACACGCTGGGAAATTAGACTGACACCTGGAGAGCCGGATACATCGAGAGGTGTAAGTCCGGTTTGGAGGGGAGTTCCCGGAAACCTGCCATAGTGATATGGCAAGGCGCCGGGTTCTTACCCTACTCTACACTTCGCTTGCTCCGATTCCGTTTGCAACCATGAGTAACCGTGAATGGGGCCATGTGGGTACGAACTACTTCCGGGGGCTGTTCGCTCTGGCATTTCAGGCGTTCTTGATGATGGTTTGTGTGGCAATCTATGCAGCCCTTATCGGCAGCATCCGGGTATCTTCGGATATTCACTCGGCTTTGTTCGGTACGATGGCCTATACGGTGATTCTTTGCTTCTCGCTGCTCAAAACGGGAAGTCTGTCCAAACAGATCTTCGGCAGTCACTAAATCCGGGAAATCCAATGAAAGGAAAAGACAGCAGACAACGCCGTTTCCCGGCGGCGGTCTGGCTGTTCTGGTGACCAATGGCCTATGTAACGATTCCCAAAGACCTTTCCAAAGTGAAGAATAAGGTCTTTCTGAACCTGACGAAACGCCAGTTAGTGTGTATGGGGTTTGCGGCAGGCATCGGCGTTCCGTTCTATTTTCTCATGCGAGGTACGCTGGGAACGAGCAATGCAGCGGCAGGCATGGTGCTTCTGATGCTGCCGGAGTTTTTCTTTGCGCTGTATGAGAAAAACGGGATGCACCTTGAAACCATCCTGACGAATTTTATCAGCGTCCGATTCAAACGCCCTGCGGTACGCCGCTATGAGATTGAAAACCTGTATGACAGAGAACTGGAAACCGCGGCACCGATCCAGAAGAAAGGAGGCATCTTTGGTAAAAAGTGAACCGAAGAAGAAACCGCAGCCGGGCGGCTTCTTCCAGAAGTTCTTTCGTAAGTCCGAAAAGAACCAGAAGGAACAGCGGTTGACCGTGCAGCGATCCATTCCGTATCTGGAAATGGGGCGCGACGGTATCTGCCGGGTGGAGGAACATCTGTATTCCAAAACTGTCCGATTCTACGACATTAACTACCAGTTGGCGCAGAACGAGGATAAAAACACCATCTTTGAAAGCTGGTGCGACTTCCTCAACTACTTCGATGCCAGCATCCGTTTTCAGCTGTCGTTCATCAACCATAAGAGCGACATGAGCGAGTACAACAAGGTCATCCAGATCGAGCCGCAGCACGATGCGTTTGACGATGTGCGTATGGAATATGCGCAGATGCTGAAACAACAGCTCGCCAAGGGCAACAACGGTCTGGTTCGGACGAAGTATATTACGTTCAGCATTGAAGCAAAGAGTGTCCGGGAAGCAAAGCCCCGGTTAGAGCGTATCGAAACCGATATTCTCAACAATTTCAAGGTGCTGGGCGTGAAAGCCTACCCGCTGAACGGCGTGGAACGGCTTCAAATCATGTACGAAACCTTTCATCAGGAGGAACAGCAGAAATTTGATTTCAGCTATGACCGCATCCTGCAGAGCGGCATGACGACCAAAGACTTCATTGGCCCGACCAGTTTTCTGTTTAAGAGCGGCAAGGACTTTATGATGGGCGACACCTATGGTGCTGCATCCTATCTGAACATCCTTGCCCCGGAACTGACGGATAAGGTGCTGGCTGAGTTTCTGGACATGGACAAAAATCTGGTGGTCAGCATCCATGTGCAGTCGGTAGACCAGTTGAAAGCCATCAAACTTATCAAGGGTAAAATCACCGACCTTGATCGTATGAAGATTGAGGAGCAGAAGAAAGCTGTGAGGTCTGGTTATGATATGGAAATTATTCCGAGCGACCTTGCAACTTATGGCGGCGAGGCCAAGAAGATTCTGGATGATCTGCAAAGCCGCAATGAGCGTATGTTCCTTGTTACGGTGCTGTTCCTCAATACGGCCAAGACCAAACAGGAGCTGGATAGTGCTGTGTTTCAGACTGCTGGTATCGCTCAGAAGTTCAACTGTACGCTGAACCGTCTGGATTATTTGCAGGAGCAGGGCCTTATGAGCAGCCTGCCGCTGGCAAATAACCTCGTTCCCATCAAGCGCGCACTGACTACCACTTCCACTGCGATTTTTGTTCCGTTTACGACGCAGGAACTTTTTATGGAGGGCGATTCTCTCTATTATGGTCTGAACGCAGTGTCCAATAACATGATTATGGCAGACCGCAAACAGCTCAAAAACCCGAACGGCCTGATCCTCGGCACACCCGGCAGCGGTAAGTCGTTCAGTGCAAAACGTGAAATTACCAATGTGTTCTTTACCACAACGGACGATATTATCGTTGCAGACCCGGAAGGCGAGTATTATCCGCTGGTGGAAGCACTGGGCGGACAGGTCATTCATATCTCGTCCACCAGTAAGGACTACATCAACCCGATGGACATTAACCTGAACTATGCGGACGATGATAACCCGCTGGGCATGAAATCGGACTTTATTCTTTCCCTGTGCGAACTGATCATGGGCGCACGGGATGGCATGGAGCCGGAAGAAAAGTCGGTCATTGACCGCTGCCTGCCGCTGGTCTATCAGAAGTATCTGAATGACCCGAAGCCGGAGAATATGCCGACGCTTGGTGATCTGTACGACTGTCTGCGGGAGCAGAAAGAGCGGCAGGCGCAGCGTATCGCCACGGCACTGGAAATCTACGTCAATGGTTCGCTGCGTGTGTTCAACCATCAGACGAATGTGGAACTGGATAACAGAATTATCTGCTTCGACATCAAGGAACTGGGTAAACAGTTGAAAAAGCTGGGAATGCTCATCGTCCAGGATCAGGTCTGGAACCGTGTTACCGTCAACCGCAACAGCAAAAAGAACACGCGGTACTATATAGACGAGTTCCACCTCCTGCTGAAAGAGGAACAGACCGCAGCATACAGCGTCGAGATTTGGAAGCGGTTCCGAAAATGGGGCGGCGTACCCACAGGCATCACCCAGAACATCAAGGATTTGCTGGCCAGCCGAGAAATCGAAAACATCTTCGAGAACAGCGATTTCATTTATATGCTCAACCAGGCATCCGGCGACCGGCAAATCCTTGCCAAGCAGTTGAATATTTCGCCGTTCCAGCTGTCGTATGTGACGAACAGCAACGAGGGCGAGGGGCTACTGTTCTACGGCAACACGATTATCCCGTTCAAGGATAAGTTCGATACATCGCTGAAACTGTACAGCCTGATGACCACCAAGCCCAATGAGATGGGAAAATACAAGGAGAAGAAAGAAGCATGAACACACCGAACATTTTTGACCGACTGAGCCGTAAGATTCATCATCACTCTGACATGGAGCCGCACGAAAGTGATTCCGGCCCGCCTTTCGATGAGGTGGAGCCGCTCAACTTCCAAGATGAAGAATCGGTAGTGCATACGGTGCTGGAGGACTTTTACGCCGTTGGCACACTGGCCGATGAACTGACTGACGGCTTTCACATGGAAGCCCACGGTTATCTTGACCGTGAGGAAGTGAATGCCCGTCTGATCGCCTTTGCCCGGAAGCTGGAACAGGTGCTTGACAAGTGGGAAACCCACGCAGCTCTGATCGCATGACGGTTCCAGCCGGAAGGAGGTGATTTCCATAGCAGACAAAAAGTTCCGGGGCAGAGATAAAATCGTACAGAAAATGACCAAGGATGGTCTGGTGGATGAAAACCTCCGCACCGGGGAACAGAAGTCCGCGACTGCAGAAGAAAAGCCGGAGAAGGAAGATTCGGCAGAAGAAACTGCGGAAAAAGAAACAGATGAAAAACCTATCGTGGAAGAAGAACGGTGCATGGAAGCCGAGGATAGGGAGGATGCACCCCGGCATCACAGCACCGCCAAGCAGAGCGCAGACTATTATAAAGCCCATCAGGAGGATGGGAAGCCGAAAGATGCGTCTGCGGAATCGGATGCAGAGCCGCAGCCCGCAAAGAAAGGCCGACTTTCTTTTGAAGATGAAAAAGGCGGCATTGTTCGTGGCGTAGGAATGGGTGTTAAGAAGGTGGCCAAGAAAGGAGTGGATACCGCCACCGGGTTCGCCCATCAGAAAGTACATCAGGTAGAAAAGGACAATTCCGGCGTGGAAGCTGCTCATAAGTCGGAAGAAGCCGCCGAACGCCTGCACCACTTTGTCAAAGGCAGGAAAAAGCCCAAAGACAAATCTGCCAGAGCAGAGAAAAGAGCTGGCGAGGATCAGAAGTCCAGCCGCTTGAAATTCTCCGAGAGCGAGGGCGGTACTGCAGAAAATGCAGCAGAACCGCCGCTGAAAAAGAAACAGCCCCAGCCACCGCCGACTGCCGCAGGAGGTGAATCAAAAACAGTCGGTGCGAAGTTTTACCAGAAAAAGCAGTATAAGGATGCCTATGCAGCCGCCAAGCGCGGCCAGAAAGCCGGAACTGCCGCCAGCAAGCAGGCAGCAGCGGCAACAAACACCATTACAGAGAAAGCGAAAGCGGCGGTGCAGGAGATCGTCGTGCAGAATAAAACCCTGTGGGTCAGTATTGGTGTGGGCATCCTGCTGGTGATGGTCATGCTGGGAGCCTTTTCAAGCTGCGGTGCAGCAATTCAGGGAACGGGTAGTACCTTTGTGGGAACGACATATCCCAGCAAGGATGCCGATATGAAAGGTGCGGAAGAGGATTATCTGGAACTGGAAAAGGAACTGGATAAACAGATTCGGCAGATGGAATCCACCCATCCGGGCTATGATGAATACCGCTATCAGCTGGACGAGATCGGCCATGACCCATATCAGCTGATTTCTCATTTGACGGCAGTTTATGAGCAGTTCACCAGAGGACAGGTCAAGCCTGTTATCAAGGAATTGTTCAAGCAGCAGTATCTCCTGAAAGTGTGGGAAACTATTGAGATTCGCACTCGCATGGAAACCAGAGTAGGGGTTCGGCCAACGATTGACGCTTTTGGAAACATCAGCATGGAAACCTATACCTATCAGGAAGAAGTGGAGTACGAGTATAAAATCCTCAATGTCCTGCTGAAAAATAAGGGTTTTGATACCGTTGCCAGGAAGAATATGAACCAGAAGCAGACCGGACGGTACGATGCCTACAACCTGACCTACGGAAACCGCCCCGAACTGTTCGGCGCAGGCTCCCCGACTTACAGCGGCGGCACAACGGGCAGTATCGGCACAGGTGGTGGTGCTGGTGGCACAGGCGGTGGATTCAAGTACGACATTCCATCGGAAGCATTATCGGACGAAAAGTTCGCAAAGATGATAAAGGAAGCCGAAAAGTATCTGGGGATGCCGTATGTGTGGGGCGGAAGTTCCCCAAGCACCAGTTTTGACTGCTCTGGCTTCGTTTGCTGGGTCATCAATAACTGCGGCAATGGGTGGAGCGTTGGACGAACAACGGCCAACGGTCTGCGTGGAAAATGCAGCTATGTTTCTCCTGCGGATGCGCAGCCCGGTGACTTGATCTTCTTTGAAAAAACCTATAACACTGCTGGCGCGTCGCACGTTGGAATCTATGTCGGCAACGGCATGATGATCCACTGCGGCGACCCCATTTCCTACACCAGCATTAACTCGACCTACTGGCAGAGCCACTTTTTAGGCTTTGGCCGCATCAACTGAAAGGAGGGCCGATGGGCAAGAAATTACAGAAATATCTGGATGAAGCAGAAAAGACGGAACAGCAGATCGCGGAACTGGAAGAACGGCTGAGAACCATCCGGGCAGCACAGAAAAAGGAAGAGGACAGCGAGATCATTCGTGCCATCCGCAGCACCAAGATGGGCGGGCGCGAACTGCTGGCTCTGCTGGACAACATTCAGGCGGGCAACGTGACGTTCCTGACCGCCGTAAACAACGCTTCGGAAGAAGCAGAAACGGAGGAAGCAATTGAAAAAGATGCTTAAACGGCTGGGAGTTGTTATCCCCAGCACAATTCTGACTCTGCTGATGGCGGTGGGCTTTTCGACCCCGGCCTTTGCCTTTGTGGACACCACTGAGGTGACGGAGGAACCTGTGCAGGTGATCGAGGAAGCCGAGCCAACGGAGGAAGAAAAGATCCCGTTCACCATCGCAGGCAACGGCGAGGTAGAGGATGACATCGTGGATGACCCCAGCAAGGAGTTCTTTACAGTCAAGACCAAGGGCGGCAACACATTCTTTCTGGTGATCGACCGGGCGCGGAACAGTGAGAACGTCTATATGCTCTCGATGATCGACGAGTACGATTTGCAGGAGTTTCTGGATGATGAAGAGCGGAACGGCAAGCAGGAAGAAGAAACGCCTGCGGTAGTTCTGCCCGAAACCAAACCCGAACCTACCCCGGATGTGGAAATCGAAGAGCCGAAAGAAGAATCGAGCGGCGGCATGAATAAGATTCTGCTGCTGGTATTCGTGGCTGCGCTGGGTGGCGCAGGTGCTTTCTTCTACTTCTACATTTATAAGCCGAAGCCGAAAGAAGAAACGCCGCAGAGTGAAAATCTGGAAACCGACCAGAGCCTTGCGACTGTGAACGAGGATAATCAGTCCGGCAACGAAAATGGCACATAAGAAAACCGTAACATAAGGATGCAGGGGTAGTCGAAAGGCTATCCCTGCTTTTTTCAAAAAGGAGAAAGCGTTGAAATATCTGGTGATTGCAGAAAAACCGAGCGTATCGAAATCCATTGCAAAAGTGATCGGTGCATATCGGCAGGAGGACGGGTATCTGGAGGGTGGGGATTGCGTGGTAAGCTGGTGTCTGGGGCATCTGGCAGAGTATGCAGCCCCGGAACACTACGATGAACGCTATGAAAGCTGGCGTTTTGAAGATTTGCCGATTCTCCCTGCCGAGTGGAAACTGCTGGTGCATAGCACCAAGAAGCCGCAGTTCAATGTCTTGCGCAAACTGCTCCGCAGCAAGAAATTTGATTATGTGGTGAACGCCTGCGACGCCGGACGCGAGGGCGAAGCAATTTTCCGTCGTGTGTATGCTCTTGCCGGAAGCAAACTCCCCATCAAGCGGTTGTGGATCAGCAGCATGGAGGATGCCGCCATCCAGCAGGGCTTTGAAAACCTGAAAGATGGTGCGGCGTATGATAATCTGTTTGCAGCGTCCGAGTGCAGAGCAAAAGCGGATTGGCTGATAGGTATGAATGGAACCCGTGCTTTTACGAAAAAGTACGGCAGAAAACAGACCATTGGCCGTGTGCAGACCCCGACGCTGGCGATGCTGGCCGAACGGCAGGCCAAAATCCAGAACTTTGTAAAGGAACCCTATTACAAAGTGGAACTGTCCGGCGCGGGTGTCGTGGCGGTATCAGAACAGATGGCGCAGGAGCAGGATGCCGATACCGTGCAGGCCGCTTGCGATGGACAGTGCGCCGTGGTCGGCAGCATCGAGCGAAAGAGGGTAGAAAAGAAGCCCCCGAAGCTGTATGACCTGACGACCTTACAGCGAGAAGCAAACCGCTATTACGGTCTGACAGCCAGCCAGACCTTGCAGGCATTGCAGGAATTGTATGAAGAAAAGCTGGTGACATACCCCAGAACGGACAGCCAGTTTGTGACCGAGGATATGAGAACGACAGTGGAATCTCTGGTGCTGGCCTTGGATGGCACGGCGGCAGACGTAAGCTGTGTTATCAACAACAGCAAGGTCACAGACCATCATGCGATCCTGCCGACCATGCAGAGCGTAAAATGCAGCAAGGAAAAACTGTCCGAAACCAAACAGAGGATTCTTTCACTCATTATCTGGAAGCTGATGCAGGCTGTGCAGCCGCCGTTCATCTATGAGGATATTCTGGTGACGGTATGCTGCCAGGGCAGGAACTTCACGGCAAAATATAAGGACGTTTTGCAGCCCGGATATATAGCAAAGCTTGTTCCGTTTGTAGAGCCGGAAAAGAATAAAGATGTACCTTTCCCGAAAAAGATGGAGCAGGGAATGGTTCTTCCTGTGGTACGGGCAGAGAAAAAGCAGGACTTTACTTCGCCGCCGAAAGTCTACACGGAAGATACCCTGCTGTCTGCAATGGAAACGGCAGGAAACAAAGAATTTGAAAAGGATACTGAGAAGAAAGGTCTGGGAACCCCTGCAACGCGCGCCGCAATTCTGGAAAAGCTGGTGTCTTCCGGCTATGTGCAGCGCAAGGGTAAGCAGATGATTCCCACAGAGGACGGCGTGGCCGCGATCCGCAATATCCCGGACTACCTGAAATCCGCCAGCATGACAGCTGAGTGGGAAAATGACCTGCTGCGGATGGAGCGCGGCGAGATCAAGCCCTATGATTTTATGCAGGGCATCCACGGATTGCTCGATAAGATGCTGGCTGACCTCCGGCAGATTCCTACCGTCGCAGCAGCTCCCCATCATAATAAGGTAAGCGTAGGAAGCTGCCCGGTCTGCGGCAATCCTGTACATGAGAGCAAACTTAGTTTTTGTTGTGCAGACCGTAGCTGCAAATTTGCACTCTGGAAAGAAAGCAGATACTTGTCCAACATGAGAAAAACGCTGGACAAGAAGATGGCGGTAGACCTTTTGAAGAAAGGCCGCACCCATGTAAAAGACTTTTATTCCGCGAAAAAAGATAAGACATTCGCCGCTGACCTTGTGATGCGCGTCGAAGAAGGCCGCGCACAGTACAGCCTGGAATTTCCCAAAGCAACGATGAAAAAGAAAACATAAAGGAGGTTTGACCCTTGCCACAGATTAACGATATTCGAGAATTGGCGCAGCAGAACGCCCGGTATGTCAGTAACTCGCCACAGGACTGGATGAGTTATCTGGATGTGGCGGCGCGGCTGTATCGCTATTCGTTCACCGATACACTCCTGATCCACGCACAGCGGCCCGATGCAACCGCCTGTGCAGAACTGGAACTCTGGAATCAGAAAATGAGCCGCTGGGTCAACCGTGGCGCAAAAGGCATCGCGCTTCTGGATGATACCGGACCTCGTACCAAACTGCGGTATGTGTTCGATATTGCTGACACCCATCTGGTGCGCGGCGGCAGAACACCGCTCTTATGGAATCTGGACAGCCACGAGCATGAGCAGGCTATCTTAGACCATCTGGCAGATACCTATGGCTTATCCCAGACAGACAGCATGAACGCTGCTCTGCTGGAACTGGCACAGCAGCTGACCTCCGACAATCTGGATGAAGCGATGGACGGTCTGGCCTATGAGGTGGCGGATACGTTTCTGGAAGAACTGGACGAAGATAACATCCGTGTCCGCTTCCGGGAACTGATGACCAACAGTATTTTCTATACGCTTTCCCGCCGCTGCGGGCAGGAGCCTATGAATGTGCTGGACGATGATGATTTTATCCGTATCGTGGATTTCAACAAGCTGCGGGTGCTGTCGTTCCTTGGCAATGCCGTTTCCGAACAGTGCGAAGCGGTTCTTTTTGACATTGGTCGCGAGATGCAGAAAATTTACAAAAAAGAAATCACGCAGCAGCTTGAAAAATCTGTTGACAGCTTGTATAATACCAATACAGACTTTAGCGCATTAAAGCGTGAAACCAAAGAAACCACGACCGAAGGAGGACAAGAAAATGGAGTTGACGTATTACCGCAAGGGAGATTATCTGTTCCCGAATCTGGCCGTGCAGGACGAGCCGCAGATCATCGGGAAGTACGGGATGCTGCGCAGGACGTACCTGAAAGAGAACCGCAAGAACTGGTATCAGAGTATGCTGATGAGCAGCAGACTGAACCAGCATCTGGCGCAGATCGAGGAAGAAGCGGAGAACCGGATGGAATCCCTGTTGGACAGCCTGAACGAGAAGTTCCCGGCACCGAGCAAGGAGAAGGACCCGCTGGCATGGGCGGCACATCAGAACAGCCTGACGGCGATGGCAGAAGAGATCGTCTTGAAGGAATTGGTGTACAATTAACTGAACCGACAACGGAACAAGATTTGAGCGAAGCAGAGGAAGAAATTGCCTCTGCTTTTTCTTTGCTTGATTTGCCGACCGTGGAACAGCAGATCCGCGCCATCGAAGAACCGATCCGGGCGCGGTATGCGGACGAGATTGCGCTTGATCCCGAAGTGGTCGATGAAATTCTGCGCACGGGCAGCAACCGTAGCAAGGGTCAGCTGCGTCTGATCTACAATTTCATGGTCGAGAAAACCCCGGAAGAATACACGGAGTTCGTGAAAAACGAATATGGTACGGGCGGCAAAGGCTTTGAAATTGATGGCGCAAAGTATGCAGTCTGGTTCGATGATTTAGGGCTGCGTATTGCAGTAGGCAGCACGGCAAAGGGTGGCACGCTTGTCAATGCGTTTTTGTCGTGGGAGGATGTGAGCAATCGTATCCATGAACTGCTCCGGCAGGGCGAGTATGCGCCGCAGGCGGTTCTGGACGCTGCGCGGCAGAACGCCTTACAGGAACACGCGCAGACGTTGGCTTATATGGAACGTGATTTGGCCGATGGCGTTGCCGAAGCAGTGTTTCAGGATACAGAAATCTTCAGAGGTGGTTTCCCGGAATTGACGGACAGGCTGGCGGGCTTGCTGGATGATACGGATTTTCTGACTGACCTCAACGAGAGATTGTCTGCGTTGGGGGAAGCCTATGCCGAAGATAAAGACCTGATGCGGATGCACTTTTATAAGCCGGATAAAGTGGCAGCTCTGTTCCAGCAGTTTGCAAAGCCTTATCAGAACTACTCGGCGCGGGATGGCTTTCACTGGAATGAGTATAAGAAGTTCATCACGGAAGATGAAATCAATGCTTACTTCACACGGGGCAGCAATTATTCGGACAGTCGGCTGGCAATCTATTCGTTCTTCCTGAATCATGAGGACAAGAAAGAGCGGGCAGACTTCCTGAAAGACCATTACGGAATCGGTGGTAGCAGCCATGCACTCTGCGGGGCAGACGATTCTCACGAAGATCACGATAGCAGGGGTATTACTTTGGAGCGTGGCGCATACGGGAACCCGAATGCAAGTGTTCATCTGAACTGGAATCAGGCCGCAGGCCGAATTGATCGGCTTATCCGTGACAGTGAGTATTTGAAGCCGGCAGACTACTCCCGGATGCCTGCTTATGAACGGGAACAGATGGCAATGCGGGTGATGGGATTCTATCACCATCTGCCGAACGACGTGGAGCGGCCTTATCCGCAAGACCTTTACCATGAAGAAGGAAGAAAGGCTCTTGTTGAAAAGCTGAAAGCCCCTGAACAGGCGGTGAAACTGCTGGAGCAGATGGACAATGCACTGCTGTCTGTGCCGCTGGATTCGGGAGAATATGAGCGTAAGGCAGAATCCCTCTCTATCCTGCACCAATATGTCGAGGGAACGTACACGATTTTCCCGGAAAAAAAGAGGGCTGTTGAGATTGCGGTTCCTGAACAGGGGCAGATGTCCATGTTTGACTTTATGGAGCAGGAGCCGCAATCGAAAGAGCAGTCAACCGCCGCAGCGGTTGAGAAACCCCAAAAGGCAAAAGTCGTTGCGCGGTATCAGTCAACGGTGATGATGCAGGAGGGATATATCGAGGATATTGCAATTCTGCAATATCCTGATGGCAAGTTCTATAACCATTATAACTATGACGAAGAAAAGGGCACGGGTGCTGCAGAAACAGGGCCGTTTAACAGTCTGAATGATGCAAAGGCGGTTGTTCGTCAAACGAGAGAAGATGCAAAAGCAGTAGAATCGTTTGAAAATCAGCCCAAGCAAATGTACAGCAGAGAAAACGGCAGTTTTCTGTATTTGGACAATAACCATCTGTACCGCATTGAGCGTTCCAATGCTCATGACGTTTATCTGAAAGATATGGAAAATTCGGCGGTGGCTGGCCGGGTCATTCCGTTACCGTCATATAGCGAAACGCTGGCGAAGAATCCGCTGAACGATTTCCTGAAACTGGATGCGGACCACACCCAGAAAGACAGCCGCAGCATCTATAAAGAATGTCTGTACACGCTGTTGGAAAAGGTAGAGCGCAGCGAAATCTATCCGCTGCTGCGTGACCGCGATACCACCGAGGAAGAAGCGGAAGATCTGATCCGTGAGAAAATCGAGGATTTGTTTGCTTCCGGCGAGGTGGAAAATGCCATCTATTCCGAAGCCATCGACATATGGGCGCACTTCGGAGAGTGGATTCAAGAAGATATTTTCCAGCGCACCTATCAGGACATTATTACGGACAGACGGGATGCCGTTGCACTGTATCAGGATAGCAAGGACGCACCGCAGTGGGTGCGCGGCATGATGGTTCCGTATGCAGCGGAAGAACAGGCCGTTGAGCTGACCTTGCAGCCCATGCCACTGGATGCTGCCAACGAGTATAACACTCTGAAAGAGCGCTACCCGGATGCTCTGGTCGGCTATGAGCAGTACGGAAACTTTGAGTTCTACGGCGAGGATGCAAAGCGCGTTTCAGAACTTCTTGGCAGCAAGCTGTTGGAAAAGGAAACCGCACTCGGCAAGGTTGAGGTATCTGGTTTTCCGCGTGAACAGTGGGTTTCGCAGGCAATGAAGCTCTGGAAACAGGGGGAGAGTATCTATCTGTCCGGCCAGCAGGAAGATGGAACCCATGCGCAGACAAAGTATTTCCGCAGAGAGGAATATCTGCCAGTCAATACCATCGTTGAACTGGACGATAGAGAGTTTCGTGTGGATTCGGTCAACTTTGAACAGGGAACGGTCAGTTTGCAGGACATGACCCTTGCAAAAGAAGCTCGGTATCCGATCTTCCGAACGGAACCGCTGGAGTACATTCGGCACCTGTATGAACAGGTCGATGTGCCGATGGAAGAAGCGGTGGAAATCACGGTCTTTACGGCTCTGCACAATGCGGGTGTGGCCTACGAGGATTTCTCCCCGGAGCAGATGGATGTGATCTATTCGGTGGCAGAAGCAGGCGGCGAGTTGGAAGAACTGCTGAATCCTGACTTCCCGCCGGAACAGATGCAGCTGATTGCGGATGTGCAGAACCGAACGGATGCCATCAGCCGTGCGGCGGCAGAGGAAGCCCTTGAACCGCTGACGCAGCAGCCCATGACCCCGGCAGAGGTCAACCATGCACGGCGGCAGCACAACCTTCCGCTGGACAGTGGAACCGAAACGGAACAGCCTGTACAGCCCAAACAGGAGCCTATGAACTTCCGTATTACGGACGATGATCTCGGCGCAGGAGGGCCGAAAACAAAGTATAAAGCCAATGTGGAAGCCATTCGGGTGCTGCAAACGCTGGATGCAGAGCAGCGGCAGGCCACAGCGGAGGAACAGGAAATCCTTTCTCGGTATGTGGGCTGGGGCGGCATTCCGCAGGCGTTCGATGAAAATAACGCGGAATGGTCGAAAGAGTATGCCGAACTGCAGTCCCTGCTCACGGCAGATGAGTATAAGGAAGCCCGCGCCAGTACCCTGAATGCGTTCTACACTTCTCCTACGGTCATCAAGGCAATGTATGAAGCTCTGGGCAATATGGGATTGTCCAAAGGCAATGTGCTGGAACCGTCCTGTGGTGTCGGCAATTTCATGGGTCTGGTGCCGGACAGCATGGAGAAGATTCGGATGTACGGTGTGGAGCTGGACAGCATTTCTGGTCGCATTGCACAGCAGTTGTACCAGAAAAACAAGATTGCGGTGCAGGGCTTTGAAACAATGCAGTTCCCGGACAGTTTCTTTGACTGTGTTGTGGGCAACGTACCGTTCGGCAATTACAAAGTACCGGATAAGCGGTATGACCGCCACAATTTCCTCATCCACGATTATTTTATCGCCAAGAGCCTTGACCTTGTGCGTCCGGACGGTGTGATAGCGGTGGTAACGTCCAGTGGTACGATGGACAAGAAGGATTCCTCTGTCCGTGAGTACCTTGCTAACCGTGCCGATCTGGTAGGTGCGATTCGTCTGCCGAACAATGCGTTTCAGCGCAATGCCAACACTGGCGTGGTTGCTGACATTCTGTTCCTGCAGAAGCGTGACCGTGCAGCGGTGGAGCGGGCAGACTGGGTGGATCTCGGTGAAACGCCGAAAGGATATTCCATCAACCAGTATTTTGCGCAGCATCCTGAGATGGTGCTGGGGGAGATCACCACGGAAAGCACTCAGTATGGCAAGCAGGAAACTACGGTCAAGCCCATCGAGGGCGCAGACCTTGCCCAGCAGTTGAAAGAAGCAGTTGGAAATATCCATGCCACCATCACGGAGCCAGAAATCTTCGACGATGAACTGGATGTGCAGGAAGAACCCATTCCGGCAGACCCAAGTGTGAAGAATTTCAGCTTCACGAACGTGGACGGGCAGATTTACTACCGCGAAAACTCCTTTATGAACAAGGTGGAACTGCCTGCCGTAACTGCAGAGCGGGTGCTGGGCATGATCGCTCTGCGGGAAACCACCCGGAAGCTGTTGGATTGTCAGCTGCATGATGGTTCGGATGCGGAAGTACAGCTTTTACAGAATGAACTGAAACAGCAGTACACCGCATTTAAGGCGCAGTATGGTCTTATCAACAGCACTGCCAACAAGCGGGCATTCCGACAGGACAGCAGTTATTGTCTGCTGGCATCACTGGAAATTCTGGACGAGGAGAAGAATCTCAAACGGCTTGCCGATATTTTTACCAAACGTACTATCCGTAAGCCGGAGCCTGTTACCTCAGTGGATACGCCAAGCGAAGCCCTGGCACTTTCCATTGGAGAAAAAGCAAAGGTGGATGTGCCGTTCATGGCGCAGCTCTGCGGTAAACCGGAACAGGAGATCACGGATGAACTGGCAGGTGCGATTTTCCGAAACCCTGTGACGCAGCAGTGGGAAACCTCGGATGAATACTTGTCTGGCAATGTTCGTGAAAAACTGGCCACAGCAGAAACCTTTGCGGCAAACCATGCTGAATATCAAATCAATGTGGATTACCTGAAACGGGTACAGCCCAAGGATTTGGATGCTTCGGAAATTGAAGTGCGGCTGGGTGCAAACTGGGTAAAGCCGGAGTACATCACGCAGTTTATGAAAGAAGTGTTCAAGACACCGAACTACTATGCCGGGATTGACATTAAGGCAACCTATTCCGAAATTTCTGGTGCATGGAACATTTCGGGCAAGTCGCTGGATCGCGGCAATCCGCTTGTCACCAACACTTACGGAACCCTGCGGGTCAATGCCTATAAGCTGCTGGAAGATGCCCTGAATCTCCGCGATACCAAAATCTACGATACGATTCACGATGCGGATGGCGACCACCGTGTGCTGAATAAGCAGGAAACCATGCTTGCACAGCAGGCGCAGGAATCCATTCGGGAAGCGTTCAAGCAGTGGATTTTCAAGGATTTAGACCGCCGCGAGGATTTGTGTGCGACCTATAATCGGATTTTCAATGCGATTCGTCCCCGTGAGTACGATGGCAGTCATATTCGTTTTGAGGGCATGACTCCGGAAATCTCTCTGATGCCGCATCAGAAAAATGCCGTTGCGCACATTCTATACGGTAACAATACGCTGCTGGCTCATTGTGTGGGTGCAGGCAAGACCTTCCAGATGATCGCTGCCGGCATGGAAAGCCGCAGACTGGGCCTGTCGCAGAAAAACCTCTATGTGGTGCCGAATCACCTCACGGAGCAGTGGGGCGCAGATTTCCTGCGGCTCTATCCCAATGCCAATGTGCTGGTGGCAACGAAAAAGGATTTTGAACCCAGCAATCGAAAGCAGTTCTGCTCCCGGATCGCAACCGGCGATTACGATGCCATCGTGATCGGTCATTCGCAGTTTGAACGAGTGCCGCTTTCCCCGGAACGGCAGAAAGCCATTGTGGAGCGTCAGATCGACGATATTACACTGGCTTTGGCCGATGCCCGGAGTGAGGATAGCCGCAGTTTTACGGTCAAGCAGATGGAAAAAACAAAGAAAACGCTGGAAGCAAAGCTGCAAAAGCTGAACGACCAGACGAGAAAGGATGATGTGGTTACATTTGAGGAACTGGGGGTTGACCGCCTGTTTGTGGACGAGTCACATTTCTATAAAAATATGTTCCTCTACACAAAAATGCGAAATATCGCAGGTATTGCCCAGACCGATGCGCAGAAGTCCAGCGATATGTTTGCAAAGTGCCAGTATCTGGACGAACTGACAGGCGGCAAGGGCGTGACCTTTGCAACCGGAACCCCGGTCAGCAACTCGATGGTGGAGCTGTACACCATTATGCGGTATCTCCAGTATGACACCCTGCAGAAGATGGGACTGAGCCACTTCGATGATTGGGCGGCATCCTTTGGTGAAACCGTCACGGCAATCGAACTTTCCCCGGAAGGAACCGGCTACCGTGCGAAAACACGTTTTGCCCGGTTCTTCAATTTGCCGGAGCTGATTTCTCTGTTCAAGGAATCGGCAGATGTACAGACGGCGGATATGCTGAACTTGCCTGTGCCGAAAGCGGAGTACATCAACGAAGTGCTGAAACCGAGCGAGATACAGGAAGAAATGGTCAGTTCCTTTGCAGACCGTGCCGAGGCTGTACGCAACGGCAGCGTGAATCCGAAGTTCGATAACATGCTGAAGATCACCAACGATGGCAGAAAACTGGCACTCGACCAGCGGCTTATCAATGATATGCTGCCGGACGAGCCGGAGAGTAAGGTGAATCGCTGTGTGGACAATGCGTTCAAGGTCTGGGAAGAATCTGCGCCGGATAAGGGAACACAGTTGATTTTCTGTGACTTATCGACACCAAAGGCAGATGGCACATTCAACGTCTACGATGATGTGCGGGAGAAACTGGTGGCGAGAGGTGTTCCCCGTGAAGAAGTGGCGTTCATTCACGAGTACAACACCGAAACGAAAAAAGCAGACCTGTTTGCAAAGGTGCGCGCTGGACAGGTGCGTATCCTGATGGGGTCTACGCCGAAGCTTGGCGCAGGAACCAATATTCAGGATCGACTGATTGCCCTGCATCATCTGGACTGCCCGTGGAAACCCTCTGACCTGGAACAGCAGGAGGGACGTATTCTCCGGCAGGGAAACCGGAATAAGCAGGTAAAAATCTATCGTTATGTCACGGAAAATACGTTTGATTCGTACATGTGGCAGATTCTGGAAAATAAGCAGAAGTTCATAAGCCAAATCATGACTTCCAAATCGCCTGTCCGTGCTTGCGATGATGTAGATGATACGGCCCTCTCCTATGCCGAAATCAAGGCACTGGCAACAGGTAATCCCTACATCAAGGAAAAGATGGATCTGGATATTCAGGTCAGTAAGCTGAAGCTGCTGAAAGCCAACCACACCAGCCAGATTTATAGTTTGGAATCGGATATTGCGCGTCGCTATCCACGAGAAATTACTGCGGCAAAGGGTCAGATCGAAGCACTGAAAACGGATATGGAAGCGGCAAAACCGCTTCTGGCGCAGGATAAAGACCACTTCTCTATGGAGATCAGCGGCAAGGTGTACACCGAACGCAAGGAAGCGGGCGCGGCCATCATCGAGGCTTGTAAGGCTTTGAAGGCGGCTGGTACCGAGGGCAGAATCGGCAGCTACGGTGCGTTTGAACTGCACTCCCGGTTTGACAACTTCGATAAGGTGTTCCGTTTGTCCATCAAGGGCGCATGGAACTATTCGATGGAAGTCGGCAAAGATCCGCTGGGTAATATCCTGCGCGTTACCAATGCGCTGGCAGGCATCGAAAGAGCATTGCCGCAGGTGGAGCGCAGACTGGAAACCTTGGAACAGCAGTTGGCACAGGCAAAGGAAGAAGCCAAACGTCCTTTTGCGCAGGAAGCAGAACTGGCTGAAAAATCTGCGCGCCTTGCGGAGCTGAACTCTCTGCTCAACATGGATGAAAAGGGCAGTGAGGATGCGCTGGGAGTGGACGAGGATGCAGCCGAAACCGAAGTTGCAGACAGGCCGCGCCAGCCTGTGAACTATGCAGGCCGCGTTGCTGAGCGCACTGCGGACAATGTGCGGAAACCCTCTGTGCTGGCGCAGCTTCATGCAAAACAGGCAGAGCGCAGCGCAGAACCGCAGAAATCCCAGAAGCGGAAAAGTCACGATATGGAACTGTAAATAAGAGCCGCCCCGTCAGTTTTGTCTGGCGGGGCATTTTTTTGAAGGAGGGCATTTGCTGACATTAACACCGATCAATTTGAAAACGGCAAACGCATTTGTGCAGCAGCATCACCGCCACCATAAACCGACGCGGGGGCATAAGTTCTCCATCGGCGTATCGGATAATGGTGCGCTGGTGGGCGTTGCTATCTGCGGCAGACCTGTGGCGCGGCGGCTGGACGATGGCTATACGCTGGAAGTTAACCGTCTGTGTACAGATGGAACACCGAACGCTTGCAGCATCCTGTATGCGGCGGCGTACCGTGCAGCACGGGCAATGGGTTACAACAAAGTGATCACCTACATTCTGGATACGGAAAATGGAGCATCTCTGAAAGCTGCCGGGTACACCTGTGAGGGCAGAGCCGGAGGCTTGGAATGGAACGGCGCGAAGGCACCGAAACAGGCTGACCAATATCCGCGCCAGATGAAAACACGATGGGTCAAGAAAAAGGAGGGCTTGCATGGCAGTTGACCGCAAACAGCAGATGAAAGAAATCACGGAACGGCTGGAGCAGGGTGTAAAGGACATTTTTACATCGGAAATGTACACGACGTATCTGCGCACGATGGCAAAATTCCACAATTACAGCTTCAATAATACGCTGCTGATCGCTATGCAGCGGCCCGATGCCACACTGGTGGCAGGGTTTAACGCATGGAAGAATAAGTTTAACCGTTACGTTAAAAAAGGCGAAAAGGGCATCCAGATCATCGCTCCGGCTCCCATTAAGGAAGTCGAGGAGCGAGAGAAAATCGACAAGGATACGGGCTTGGCTGTGCTGAACGAAAACGGTGAACCGGAAATGGAACGTGTGGAGTATGTGGTTCCGCGCTTCCGAGTGACGACGGTTTTTGATGTTTCACAGACCGATGGGGAACCGATTCCGTCGCTGGAAGTGAACGAACTGACGGCCAGTGTCAAAGACTATGCGCTGCTTACAGCGGCAATCGAGCAGGTATCACCTGTGCAGATGCGGTTTGATGAAATCGAAGGGGATGCCAAAGGCTATTACAGTGATGCAGACAAAGAAATCTGCATTCAGGTCGGCATGGGCGAGAGCCAGACCATAAAGACGATGATCCACGAGGTTGCTCATGCGATGCTGCATAACAGCGATTTCATGAAGCAGCACGGCGAAGAAAAAGACAGGCTCACGAAAGAAACCGAAGCCGAAAGCATCGCATTTACGGTCTGCTCGGCTCTGGGCATTGATACGTCTGACTATTCTTTCCCGTATGTGGCAAGCTGGGCAAGCGGAAAAGAGTTGAAGGAACTGAAAGATTCGATGGATACGATTCGATTGACCGCAGCCGACTTTCTGGAAAAGCTGGAAACGGCGGTGGCAGAAAGGAGTGCAGTGCGCATGACCGCGATGCAGTATGCGGAAAAGCTGATTGCCGACAAGGAGCAGGAAAAAACGATTTTCGATGATGAGCAGCGAAACCTCATCGTGAATTTTGCTTTCAAGCTGGATGACCGGGCAGCAACGGAAGAACTGGTGAATGGTCTGGCGGCTGCACTGGCCGAGGATGACAAAGAAGAAGCCAGCCGCCTGATGTACGATGCACAGGAGAAAATCGAAAATCTCCCGGATGGGATGATTGGCCTTTCGGAAATGCACGACTATGGCTACCGGAAAGATGATGTGCTGCCGCTGACGAAAGAGGGTGCACGAGAGTGGCATCGGCTGGGTGAGAGGATTTATCCGTTGTTCCGTGATGGAACGGCAGGTGATTATGCAAGCCAAGAGAAAATCGAGCAGCACGATGGCATTTTCGGCATTAAGGCAGACGCATGGGATGCGATTCTGTTGGAGCAGCGGGAAGATTATGCAGAGGATGAGTATGCGCGCCCGGATTTTCAGCTGACGGTGATAAACCGTGAACAGGCTCTGCGACTGTATGACGAGGGTAAGCAAATTTATCTTGTCCGCATCAGCCCGTGGCCGATTCTTGTCACGGCACGAGAGGAAATCGAGCGCGGAAGTGATACCTTCCAGATTGCGATAGCTGACTTGGAACAGGAGCGGAACATGACAGAACAGGAAAATATGCTGCTCAATAGCGGCGAAAATCAGTTCGGCATTTATCAGATCACAGAGCGAGACCCGGAACATAACTATCGTTTCATGGGGCTGGACTATGTGCAGAAGAAAGACATAACGGTTTCCCGTGCAGATTATGACCTGATCTATACCGCACCGCTTACGGAAAAGGACACGCTGGATGGCATTTATGAACGGTTCAATATCCAGCGTCCGGCAGATTTTACGGGTCATTCGCTGTCGGTCAGCGACGTGGTGGTACTCAATGATGGCAGTACAGTCAAAGCCTACTATGTGGACAGCATTGGATTTGCAGAACTGCCGGATTTTTTCAAGGAAAGGAATCTGGATTTGCAGAAAGAAAATCTTTTGAACGAAGCATTGCAGGAAATCGAAATCTTTGATAAGCCGGGTCTTTTCAGCAATGGCCGACTGCGGGATGAAGATGTGCCGGAGGGCTTATATCGCTATGATCTGCGCGGTTCGGACTACGACCCCGGCCAGCCTGTCACAGTAGAGAAAACTGTGGTGGTGAACCATGCGGCATCTGTTCTGATGGCTGAAGAACTTGACCTTGGCGCAGACGGGCGGCTGGAACTGGGTGAGGAAGGGCTGAACTTCACGGGCGCAGAGTTGACCGTGCGAGAGTTTATGGAGGAACAGCAGCAGAAAAGAAGTGGTCTGATCCACGGCGATTCCGACCACATCGCAGTCGAGGGGCATATCGGCACATGGTATGCTGTTGATGAAACGGAAATTGGTGGCGAGAAGTTCTTTCTGCTGGAGCATGAGGAACACGGTGACATGGCGGCCTGCGTTGCAGTCAATGAGCAGGGCAAGCTGGTGGCAGAGGATTTGTGGAACGGCTTCGATGAAGATTTTCAGGAGGCCGTGCAGAAATATCTCTCTGAAAAATGGAATATGCCGAAAAAAGAAGATGTGGTATCGGAGATCATTGAAAAGGCTACGCCTGTGCAAGAAAACAGCACGCAGGATTACTCGGATGCGCCTGTCTACTATGAGCCGTTCAGCTATGCCAAAGAAAATGACGAGGTGGATTTATACCGTACATCCTATCGGCTGAACAGTGAGTGCAAGCAGGCAATCCATGAAGCGATTGCGGACAACTATGATGGAATGTACCTTGGCGATGGCGCAGTCGATCAGGTGGTGCGGCAGTACGGCATGGAGCGCGTGGGCTACATTCTGGCAAATACTCTGCACCATAAAAGCTACGATGGCCGCTTTTCTCACGGCAATAAGGAATGGGCAGAGCAGGTCAGCACCCCGGAGCATAATGCAGACCGCATGACCTTCCGCACGGATTGGGTGGTTGACAGCCACCCGGCTGTGCTGGATGGCTTTGTGACGATGTACCGGGATGAACTGGAAGCGCAGAAGAGACAGGAACAGCCTTTTGTAAAACAGTTCTATGTGGTCGAAAATCTGCAAGCCGCGCCTTTGAAAATTGAGCGGTTCGGCAATCTGGACGATGCAATGGCGCAGTATCAGGCACTTCCAAACCATTACATGAAAGCCTTGGGCGTGGAGAAAAATCCTGATCCTCTGCCGGGTTCACTGGATGTTTTGCAGTGCAGGAACGGCATTGACATCATTGTGGAGGACTACAAAACGGTTCCGGGCTGGGATAACCCGTATATCCAGAATCATGTTGTCCAGCCGTTGCAGGGGGCGTTAGCCGTGCAGGATGTGGAACTGGCCTACGAATTGCCGGATGCCTATTTTCACATTCAGACCTGTGACGATGGCTTCGACTATACCTTATATAATAAGGACTTCACGGAACGGGATGGCGGTGTCCTTGAAACGGACGGAGATAAGTCTGTGCAGGCAGCTATGACGGAACTGTTGGCAGAGTTCGGCTGCGATGCGGCAGAGGGTAAAGTCATGGATGCGGCAGAACTGCGGGAACAGGCTGATGCAGTGGCTGAACAGCAGGCAGAGGTTTTGAAAGAAAAACTCGCTGTAGAAAGACCCGCGCCGGAGGAAACACTCAGTTTTTATGTCGCGGAGTGTTTGGAGTTCACGTTTGCGGGAGAGTTCCACGATCATCTGACAATGGAAGAAGCTTTGGAAGCCTACGACAAGATTCCGTCCGAACGGATGAATGCTGACAAGTGCATTGGATTCTGCATCGAGGAAGATGGTGGCTTTGTTGGAATGTATGAGCTGGTCGTGAACGATAAAGTGCAGCGTGAGAACATCAATTCCATCAACTACTTCAGGGATGATAAGCTGGTGCAACAGGCTATTTCTGATATGGAAAAGCTGATGGCGGCACGGCAGCAGAGCAAGGAGCAGGAACGCAGCAGTACGAAAAAGTCTGTTCTGGATGCCCTGCGCAGTCTGAAAGCCAAGAAACAGGAGCAGCCTGCACAGGAACAGGATAAGCCGAAGAAAGCGAAAAAGAAAGGGATGGAGTTATGAGCAATGTGCGTTTTGATGAACTGGAACTGATGCTGATGGCGATGTTTGAGCAGCCGACACTCAAAGATACGATCCAGGCGTTGAAGAAAGTTCAGCCGCTTGTGGCAGAGGATGCAGAGATGGCTGCGCTTGTCCAGCAGACGATCCCGAAGATGCAGCGGTTGAATGAGCAGCAGTTCAAGGGTTTGGAACTGGAATGGCATAGGCCGGAGGATGATGCAGGAAAATGAGTTCAGATATATTTGTGATTTACCAGATCGACAATTCCGAGAAAAATCGTGAGTATCGCTGCCGCAGCTATGAATACCAGATTCAGCATGGCTTTATGATAACCGCAGACAATTATGGCACGGGCTATTCTGGTACGGCTACGCGAGGAATGGGCGCGGAAGCTATTCGGAAAAAGATGGAAAGCATTAACCCGGACAAATTCAAAATTAGAAAATTTGGGGTCAGTGATGTGATTGGATTGACTGAGGCAGGCAAAACCTCTTTTTTCTATGTTGATAAGGATAGGCTGCTGAGATTCAACGGCTTTTTCCCAAAGCCCCAGAGTGGCACATACCTGATTCTTGATGAGGGCGGCTATCAGGTGGCAGGACAAAAAGGCACATGGATGGTATCGGATGAAGTAGAGGTCGATGGTCAGCGGTTTGTTCAGATGAGAAGTGAACAAACGAAGAATCCACCGCCGAGCATTATTCTTCACGAGAGCGGAGCCTTTGTGACGCAGACAGCTTTAGGATTCGATGGAGAAGCTACCAGAAAGATGTGCGCTTTCTTGCAAGACCCAAAGCCTGACCTGCTGCACCACCAGAAGTTCTTTGAAAACGGCACAGCGGAACGTGCCAAAGAATCCGGCACAGAGCAAAATTACAATATGATAGATGGCTGCGTCAATAATGTGCCGAAAAAGCCCCGGCGCATTGGTGGCAGGTGGTCGGTGCTGGATCGGCTGCATATCAAGCAGGCTGAGCGGCGACAAAAAGACAATGCGCCGCAGCAGGAACAGGAAAGAAGCCGAAAAAACTAACAATAAGTGCTTTCAAAAAGGTGGCTCCAAAAAGGGGCCACCTTTTTACTTACTGTAAAATCCCGACCGGGTGGCCACCGCGTCCAGGCCGCAAAAAGCCCTTGGTAGTTCCGGAAGAGAAAACTATAGCCTCTGGCTTCAGGTTTTACGTGGCAGCTATTTCCGCCCTGTAGCCAAGTCTTTCCAACTTTCGCAGGCACGCATTTATCTTGCGTTCCCTGTTGAACTGATTGTAATAATCAGCTCCAAGATCCTTGAAAACTACACCATCCTTGAGCATGTGGTATATCGCTGTCAGCATGGAATGAGCAACAGCGACATAGGCTCGTTTTTTTCCACGATGAGCACTGATCCTTTGAAACTGTGCATAGAAATACGTGTCCTTTTTCAAAATCGCTGCGTGTGCACAGGTGATTAAGGTTTCTCGCAGGAGACAATTACCTTTTGTTGTCCTTCCGGTTTTCCTTTTTCCGGCGCTCTCATTGTTTCCAGGACACAGCCCTGCCCAGGAAGCCAGATGCCCGGCTGTCGGGAAGCGACTCATATCAGTGCCTATGACTGCAAGTATGGCCTGTGCGCTTGTTTCACCAATACCAGGCATTTCCTGCAATGCAACAGATGCTGTTTTTGCTTCAGGCTTCATGAAGTTGTTGATCTCATCATCCAGGTTTCGGATGTGGATGTTTAATTCATCCAGATGAATGAGCAGTTCCTTCATCATCCGGCGCTGAAGTGCGGACATGACTCCGTTCAGGTCGTCGATAATCTCTTCCTTTGATGCCTTCAAACGATGAGAAATGACATTGTTTTCATACATTTCATCGTATTTGGCATCATCGAAAGATTCGCCTGTCAGGACATGTTCCAAAATAGCTCTGGCACTTTTCCCATTGATGTTGCTGACGGTTCCGGACAGCTTGATGTTTGCTCCTTCCAGCATCTTTTGAAGGCGGTTAAGCTCTCGTGTTCTTTCTCCGACAAGGCTCTTTCGGTAACGAACAAGTTCCCGAAGTTCCCGCTGGTCCTTATCCGGAATATAACTGGCCTGAAGAAGACCATGCTGGAGAAGATCTGCAATCCATTCAGCGTCGTTAACATCGGTTTTGCGACCAGGAACATTTTTCATATGCCTGGCGTTGACAATGATTGCATCGAGCTCAGATGCTTCAAGGATGTTGTACAGAGGCTTCCAGAACGAAGCTGTGCTTTCCATGGCAACCATTTCACAATCGCCATCCTTCAGCCATCTGCAGAGTTCCAGAAGTTCCCTGGTTGTTGCGCCAAACTCGCGTACTTCCTGCTCGCTGCCTTGTTTAAAGCAGGCTACGATGAGTTTTTTGTGAACATCAATACCACAACAGTTGTCGTAAACCCTCTTCATAGCGAAGTCTCCTTTCACAGAGATCAGATTTACGGCAAGGCTTCCTGTCAGTGTTATTTTACTGTGCGTCCTTTTGTGCGGTGCACTGGACAGATTGTGGTGCAAGAGGAAGCCAAAATCAGTTTTAGAATCGGGCTACAAGCCCAAAGTTAGACCGATCTTTCGCCGTAATTTCATTGTACATGAAATGTTGGCATGGAGATCATGATGAGCTTCGCCGAGGCGATTTTATTTATCGTGGTGCCGCAGGCAGAGGCATGGGGGTTTTAGAACGAATAGACATCAGGTTAAATGCACAAGATATTTGTAAAACAAAATGGAGAAAGTGTAACACACAAATACAATAAAAATGTATTGAATATGCTTTTCTGTTGACAAAAACGTACGAGATGATATAATGAAATAGAAAGGGAGGGGTTTCAATGAAACATAACATCGTGCGAATCAATAAAATTGTGCTGAACAATTTTAAAAATGTGAAAAAGGGCATTGTTGAAATGCCTGCATACAGTGGAAAAGAACTGTTTTCAGAAAAGGCGGATGTTTTGGGTCTGTATGGACAGAACGGATCAGGAAAGACATCTGTTGTTGAGGCTCTTCGCTTTGTAAAAACGCTCTTGAGCGGAGAAAAACTCCCTGCTGATGCGAAAGAGTACATTGCTCAAGGCGAAGAAGAGTGTGAAATTGATGTGAGCTTTTCTGTAGCTGAGGAAGTACAGAAAGAAACTGTAAACTACAGTGTGGCTTTAAAAAAAGATGCGGATGGATTTGTGATTTCACATGAACGCATGACGGTTGTTCCGAGAAAAGAGAGCATCCGTGCTGTTGAATCCACCTTGATTGATTATCAGTATGATAATGAGGATGTTACGTTTGCACCAGAGTATCGTTATAAGAAGCTGGTTGCAAATGATAAGAAGGTGCGAGTTGCCCTGAATGTTGCACAGGCAATCTCAATCAAATCCCATCAGTCTTTTATTTTCGGAGAAGAGGGATACCGGGTGTTTTCTCAGTGCAAAGAAGATGTAATGGGAGAATACAGCGGTCTTTTTGCAATATTACAAAAGTATGCTCTGGTGAATTTGTTCGTGATCAACAACGAACACTCTGGCCCAATCAGTATGAATCTGGTCCTGCCTGTTGCATTTTATCTGAGGGATGGAGAGCATATTACAACGGGAGATTTGCCCATACGGATTGACGAACCGTCCGTTGTTACCAAAAGACAGTTTCAGCTTGCGCAGACAATTATTGATGGTATGAACATTGTACTGAAAAATGTTATCCCAGGCATGGAAGTGGAGGTTCATAATTTCGGAGAGCAATTGCTGGACAATGGAGATACCGGATATAAAATTGAACTTTTGTCCAAGCGTGGAGAGATTTCCATTCCACTTAAATATGAATCAGAGGGTATCGTAAAAATTGTTTCTTTCCTGAATGTTCTGATTTGTGTTTATAACAATCCATCTATGTGCCTGGTAATCGATGAATTGGATTCAGGAGTGTTTGAGTATCTTCTCGGAGAATTACTAGCTGTTTTTTCTGATGGAGGAAAGGGACAACTGATTTTTACCTCACACAATCTGAGGGCATTGGAGATGCTTGGAAAGAAGAGCATCCTATTCTCGACGACAAATCCCTGCAACCGATATATCCGCCTGCAGAATGTGCAGACCAACAATAATCTTCGTGACCTGTATTTGCGCAGTCTGACGCTGGGAGGCCAGAAAGAAGAAATGTACGAAGAAACGGATAGTGTGGCGATTGGTCGCGCCTTCCGTCGTGCAGGAAAGGCGGTGGAAGCTCATGTCGAAAGCTAAGAAAGTTATCTTCGTTATTGTGGAAGGCCCGACCGACGAGGATGCACTTAGTTCTGTGCTAAAACAAATTTTTTCATCTGCAGAAGTTCATTTCCATGTGATTTATGGAGATATTACAACGGAAGATGCGATTACTGCAAATAATGCGAAAAGTTATGTAGCAAAGCGAATTGCAGCGGAGATGAAAAAGTACGCATATAAAGAAAGCGATATTTTGCAGATTGTTCATTTGATAGATACAGATGGGGCATTTATTCCTGATAATTTGGTAAAGGCCAGAAAGGAAAAAGGTGTTCAATATTTTGAGGATCACATTGAAACGGGCGAGGTCAAGTATATTCAGGAACGGAATCAAAAGAAAAGCAGTGTAGTGGCTTCTTTGTGCTCTACTGGAAAAATGAAGTCGAGTATCCCTTATTCAATTTACTATTTCTCAAGAAATATGGAACACGTTCTGCATAATGTGGCAACTGAACTGACAGACGATCAAAAAGTAGAACTGGCCGATGCTTTTGCAGACAGGTATGAAGAGAACCCAATGGATTTCGTTGCCTTCATAGAGTCTGAGGAAGTGGCTGTTCCCGGAGGCTATACACAGACATGGACGTTTATTCGAGAGGGAACTAATTCACTGAATCGCCATAGCAATCTTCGGATTCTTTTTGAACAGGAAAATTTGAAAAGCACAGATTAAAAATGGCATCGTTATAAAGCAGGGATGAGCTACTTCTTGTTAAAAGGGTGTTGTTGCAATGAATGCAAAAAGCTGCGTAGAGTTTGTTCTTCAAGCTATGAATAATGTTGATGACGAATACTTAAATGTTAAAATAGCAGTGGATTATGTGGGACACAAGGAAATAAAAAGAAGGGAAAGAGTTTATGCCTATGAGCTTTATCATCAAATGAGATTGATACAAGAGCAGAAATTCAGAAGTGAGTTTACTATAAATGGTGAGATAGATAAAAGTGGACACAAGATTATTAAAGAACCATTTAACCCTGATTTTGTGATTCATCAGCAAGGTAAGATGGGTGAAAATTTCTGTGTGGTTGAATTGAAGACAATAAATAAGAAAAGTGGCATTCAAAAGGATTTTCATACGATAACCTGTATGATGCACTGCTATCGGTACAAAATTGGGATTTTTGCGATCGCGGGAGTTTTGCTATCTGATATAAAATCTATATTAGTAGAAGTTTGGAATACACAGGAACATCTTCAAGAGCATGGTGAGAAAATTTATGTGATTGCACAAGATGATAATGGAAAACTCTGTGCAAAGAGTATGGCCAATATTATACATAGTGTGTAAGAAATAGCCAGCGTGTTGTGTGGAATGTACCACATGATACGCTGGCCGTTTTTGCTTGTGTCCGATTTAGAAAGACTGATTAGAGAGAAGGCTCATGTTTGCGAGTATGTTGCTGTTCTCGCTGCTGAATTTGCGCATTACCAAGAATGCTGTCAACATTGGAGCATACGGTCTGGAGTTCCTTATAGTAATCTCTGAAATAGTGGTAAGTATCATACTGGGCATCTTTCTGAACGGTAAGCTGCTCCTTTTCGGCCCGGAGGTCTTTCATGGTCGGGAACTTTCCATCTTGGGAGTGCTGCTTTAGGATGCGAAGGGCTTCTTCATATTTGGCAATATCTTCTGCATGGGCCTGACGGAAAGACTTCTTATGGCTGGATTTCAAAAAATCACCATAGACTGATTTGGTAGAAAGATACTGACCTAAATAGCGAATCTGCTCATTGACCTTTTTCAATTTGGCTTCGGTGAATTTGGCATCACTTCGAGCCTTTGCCATTTTGGATTGAATAGTATCGGTGGTATCAGAAAGTTTTTCATAAGAATCGTATCCATGTTCCTGCACATAAGCGACTGTCCGTGCCATCTGCTGCAAATTGGAAATCTTGACTTTCTGCGCATAGGCGCGGCTCTGCTGTGCTTTTACGCAGGTCTGCAAGTCAACCACAAGGCGCAGGTCGGACTTAATGAACAAAATAGCCATAGGATCATCTGCTGCCCAATGAGGATTGTTCCGTTCTTTGTTCCGCGCATTTTCTGCAAAAATGCGGAGAAGCCTGTCGCGGTCATAATTAGAACCGAGAGCGCGGGCAGAAATAAATTTCTGTCGGTCAGCAGGAAGATAGCTGAATCGTCCACGATGGTCTTTTACCAAAATTCCGTATTCCGCTTTTAATAACCGTTGAAATTCCTCAAAAGATGTGGCACGTTCTGCAATGTCAGAAATGGCATTGCGGATTTTTTCTTTGTTTGTTTCAAAGGTAGTGTGCATGGGGGTGATGCCATCGCCCAGAAGTTCCATGTTTGCAATGTCCAGATTCAGTTGCCCGCGCCGCTGCGCATGGTACTCCTGCTGTGTGATTTTATCCGCAGCAGGGGAGAGCAAATCGACCTGATGCAGCCCTTCGCGCTGGCAAATATCCATCAAGGTTTTTTGCAGGTGTTTCAAATAGTCTTTGGTAAGGTGGTGCTTATATCCAGCCTTGCAGTCGATTGGCCGTTCAGTGTAGGGCTGTGGCTCTATGTCAAATTTGCGCAGGCTGTTGATTATGATGTGGGTATGGATGTTGCCTGTTCCGTTATTGCCATCTGTATGGGTGCAGACCAAAGCCTGATGCCCTGGAAAATTAGCTTTTGCGTATTCCAGCCCGATGGCCTGTGCACGTTCTCCTGTTAGATCATGGTCGGCGTTATCTCTGGGATCATGGCTGATAATGTAGTGGTGGCTTTTGATTTCGTCATAGGTGTTGTTCTTATGGTGCTGCTGGTTTAACAGTTCACATTCAAGGTCAAAGGTTTCGGGATGGCAGTTCAAACCGTCAAGATAAAATTCTTCCCGAAGCAGCATATTCCCACTTTCATCCAGAACGGGAACCAGATGAAACTCGTCGTGCTGATATTTCAGATAGTCGATGGCACTCCCATAATTGGCATTTTTACTTGCGATGTGTTTTAGAATTGCCACGATATACACCTCCAAGCTGAACGATTTCCTTCCGTAGTTCACGGATTTCCGCAATGCACCTTTTTAGTTCTTCTAACATTCCGCGTGATGCCAGACCGCCGCCGTGAAAATAGCGGGCAATCTGGTTGAGATTGTTCCCGATGCCTGCGGCCTGCACCGTCAAATTCTGAATCTCTCCCAGATCGGCAACGATATTATAATTGACTTCTAGCTTTTCGCGGAGAGCCTGTTTGCGTACAAAAGTACCAATCGGGTATCCGGCATCTTTAGCGTATCCGGCCACTAGCTCATATTCCAATTCTGTGAAACGGATGTAAACTCGTTTCCCCCTATGAAGCGATTCGTCTTTCTTTGGTCGAGCCACAGCATAATCCTCCTGCATTTTATAGTTGCGAAGCAACTCCCGATAAGCCGTAGGCGTTCGGCTGCGAACACATTCATGTGGAGCCGGATAGCCAAAATCCAAGATTTTGTGCGTACCGTGGGAATGGGGAACGGAATCCCCATCAAGATTGCCAGCAGGGAAAAATCACGAAAGTGAGTTTTGAGCGGCTATGGGCGAATCTTGCGCTAAGAGAGAAAAGCCCCAGCGTTTTACCGTATTCCGCAGGCCCATCAAAAAAGCTGCTTCTATAAATATGAATCCGAAGCCCCGATGCAGGATACACTTTTCAAAATTTTCTGTAATTTTTTCAAACACTGTATCCCCCAATGCCTTTCTGAATTCATATTAGTAAAGGGGGATTGATTTCCATGAAGCAGAAAGAACGATTTGACGAAAAGCCCAAGCAGGAGCATACGGAGCCTAAGCATCACAGAAAAGCCGTCATCAAGGGCATTACCGTATATGAATCGTTCCGGCCAAAGGGCAGCGAACTGTGGGATTGTCTGTTGCAGAGCATGGGAAAGCACTGAACAAGAACTTTTTTTGAAATTTCGGAAAAATGTGCGCAGCAGCTTGATTTTTGAGCGGCAGCTTGGTAAAATACAGACGGGTTAAGTGAATAGTGCAATCAAAAGCCATTAACTTTCTGGATTTTACCATGCAATATGCGTGGAGACGGGAGGTTTAATGGCTTTGTTTTTTTACAAGGAAAAGAATAAAGACATACGGGCAGCGGCCTATCTGAGATTATCCATCGAGGATGGCGACAAGGCCGAGAGCAACAGCATCGGCAACCAGAGAGAACTGATTCGGGATTTTGCTGCAGAACGGCCAGGACTGCATTTGGTCGAAGAGTACGCTGATGATGGCTACACAGGAACCAATTTTGAGCGTCCGGGCTTCAAGCGGATGATGGAGGATATTAAATCTGGCAAAATCAACTGCATCATCGTCAAGGATTTATCCCGACTTGGCCGTAACTACATCGAGATGGGAAAGTATCTGGAACAGATCTTTCCCATGATGGGGATTCGCTTCATCGCTATCAATGACAACTATGACAATGCAAATTCCGAGAGCAGTGATTCAGACAGTATAGTAGTTCCGTTCAAGAATCTTCTGAACGATTCCTACTGCCGGGATATTTCCATCAAGGTGCGCAGCCAGTTGGACATGAAACGGCGCAAAGGAGAGTTCATCGGTGGCTATGCAATCTACGGCTACTGCAAAGATGAACGGAACAAAAACCGTCTGGTGGTAGACGAGTATGCAGCAGATATTGTCCGTTCTATCTACCGCAGAAAACTGGAAGGTATGAGCGCACAGGCGATTGCCGAACAGCTGAACAGCGAGAATGTGCTGGCCCCCAGCGAGTACAAACGGCTGTGCGGTTTGAATTACCATAGTGGGTTCAAAGCTGGCACTCATGCAAAGTGGCAGGCGATTCAGGTGCTTCGGATTCTGAAAAATGAAGTCTACACTGGAACGATGGTGCAGGGCAGGCGGCAGAAGATCAATTACAAAATCAAAAAAATTCGGGATGTGGAAGAATCCGGCTGGATCAGAGTTCCCAATATGCACGAAGCAATCATTCCGCAAAAGCTGTTCGATACGGTGCAGGAAGTCTTGAAGTTGGACACCTGTGCATCGAAAGGACAGCAGGCTGTCAATCTCTTTTCGGGCATCGTTCGCTGCGGTGGTTGTGGGCAGAATATGGTGCGGCGCACGGTGTCGAAAAACGGGAAGAAATATATTTATCTGCACTGCGTTACAAACCACAACGGTCTGGGCTGTTCCTCACATCTTATCAGCGAAAGTAAGCTGGCCGAAGTGGTGCTGGCGGCATTGCAGGGGAAAATCCAGCAAATCAGTGGACTGGAACATCGGCTGGATGAAATCAATGAGATTCCGAAGAATGAGCGCAGACTGAAATCTGTGGAAGAACATCTGAAAATGCTGGAGCAGGAAGAACAGAAATACCAGACCTTGCGCCGCCAGCTTTATGAAGATATGAGCAGCGGTATTGTCAGCAAGGAAGAGTATAAGGAGTTCAGCCATTCCTTTAATGAAAAGGTTGAAGCTATCCGTAAGGCCAAAGCAGAAATGAACCGCCAGAGGGATTGTCTGAACAATCTGGATGTGGAACATCTGCCGTGGATTGAAGATTTCAAGTCCTATCAAAACCTGACAAGTCTGAACCGCCGCGTTCTGGTGGAACTGGTAGAGAGCATCACCGTCTATGATAAGGAACACATTCATATCCAGTACCGCTTCGATCAGGAAATTCGCAATGTGCTGGAATATTGCAGTAGTGTTCAAACGGAAGGAAATGCAGTATGAAGTGTGTAAGCTATACCCGGACGCTTCCATGGAAGAACCATCAAGGTGAACTGGCGATTGCCGAGCAGAATCAGCGTATTGCGGCATATCTGGCGGAACATAAAGAACTGGATTTGCTGAAAAAGTATTCTGACCGCAAGAACGATGAAAAGGCGCGCACCGCGTTTGACCAAATGACCGATGATGGCGTAGAGCGAAAATTTGATTGCATTATTGTGGCATCCATGTACTACTGCGGGCCGGATTTCCCGGCGGCACGACAGGCAATCAAGGAAACGCTCTATGCAACGGGCATCGACCTGATCGTACTGGATGAGGGCTTGGACACCAGAACAGCCAGCCGAAAAGAAGTCGAGGACTATTTTGAAGCAAAACGCTGTGAGATGCACGCAGAAATCATGTTTGCGTGGAGAAGGAAACAAGGCGCAGGATTCCGGCTGACAAACTCTGTTCCATTTGGCTATATCCGCAGGAATGGCGAAAGCAACATGATAAAGGATGAAGAAGTCGCTCCATATTTGAGCGAGGCTTTTTTCAGATATGAGTCCGGCCAGAAAATGCGTAACATTGCAAAGTGGTTGAATGAGCAAGGCGTAGAACCCCCAATGAAACACAAAAAGAGAATTCTGGGAAAGCCTTATGATGCAGAACCCGACCAGTGGACAACGGATATGCTTCGTTGCTTGTTCCGAAATCCGACTTATACAGGTGCGACGGCAAATGGAAGCCACCAGATCATTGCAGAAAACTGCCATGAACCGTACATCACAAAAGAACAATTTTATACGTTTCCCTGTAATATGCGTGAGGGAGAAAACAAAATCTCGATTCGGAAAAGCTACAAAAAGCCGAATCCGCTGGCAAAGCACATTGTCTGCACCTGTGGACGCGCACTTTGCTGGCACAAGGATAAGAAAACAGGGGTGGAATTTTTCTGTTGCCGTTACTGCCGCGCACACAAGGAAAACGGAAAGAATCTGAAAGTCCCGGCGGCTACCATTTATAAAAAGGTGATGGATGCTCTGGAACTGGAACATCTGGAAGAAGAAAAACTGGCTGCAGCGATTCAGCAGGGAGCAGGCAAGAAAGCAATCGAGGTGGTTCGAGCCGAAAAGTCGTTGCAGATGAAGTCCATTCTGGCTGAACTGAATATGGAACAGTTTCGTCGTGTGCCGCTGTATGAAAGTTATATGGCAAATGAAATCACTGAAGAACAGTACCATGCGGAACTGATGGACTATGAAGAAGCACATCGGAAATTGAATGAACAGCTTACAGCAATTATGGAAGATACGCTGGTATGGGAACGGGCGTTGAGCCTGCGCAATCCGTGGATTCAGCAGATGGCACAGTATAAGACCCCGGAGGAACTTGACCGCAATTTTGTGAAAAAGTATATCGAGCAGGTCACGGTTACATTACTGGACGATGGACAGGCAGAAATCAGCCTGACCATGAAAATGGATGAATGGAAACAGATGCTTAGTCGGATAGAAGTGGAGGGTACAGACAGTGGCACGAAAGAGTAGAAAAAATCTCCCGCAGCCGGAACAGGCGGCAGTTTCTGTGCTGCTCCCGGAACTGGAAGAAGCAAAGATGCCAGCGGCAATCTATGGGCGACTCTCTGTTGAGGATGAAGAAAAAGAAGAAAGTATGGAAACACAGATCGCGCTGGTGCAGGATTATATCAATCGCAGCAGTGAACTGAGTTATGTGGACACCTACTTCGACAATGGTTTTACGGGAACGAATTTTAAACGGCCTGCATTTACCCGCCTGATGAACGATGTGCGGCAGAAGAAAATCAAGTGCATTGTGGTGAAAGACCTCTCGCGCTTTGGTCGCAACTATCTGGAAGCAGGGTACTATATCGAAACGGTGTTTCCGTTTCTGGGGGTCCGGCTGATTGCAGTTACCGACAACTTTGACAGTAACCGCAAAGAGGATATGGAAAGTCTGGCTCTCCCGATTCGGAATATGGTCAACGCGATGTACGCGAAAGACATATCCAAAAAGATATGGACTTCTTTGCAGCGCAAGAAAGAAGCAGGCTATGCAGTCGGAAACGATGCCCCGTATGGCTATATTCGGAACCCCGTGACAAAGCGTAATGAAATTGACCCGGAAGCTGCATTTTATGTGCAGTTGATTTTTCAGTGGGAACTGATGGGTGTACCTATTTTTGAAATTGCTCGACGAATGACATTGCTGCAGGTTCCGACTCCACGGGAGTGGCATAGAAAAATGGTTGAGGGGAAAGAAGTGACTTCCTGTAAAAAGTGGGGCGTAACCACGATTCGGCACATTCTGGAAAATCAAACCTATGTGGGCGATACCATCAACAATAAAAGTACGCAGAAGTTATTCGCAGGACAGGACAAGTGCGACCTTCCGAAAGAACAGTGGTATGTGGCAAAAGACACACATCCGGCTATCATTGCAAGGGATGATTTTGAAAAGGTGCAAAAAACCTTGGACAAGAATCGAGCAGTATTCCAGACAGTAAGAGCAAAGTCGGAGCAGATTCGCAGTGAGTACCAGAACGACCTTGCTGGAATGGTGTTCTGTGCAGACTGCGGCAGACCGATGGAGTTTGAGCGACTGCCGCATGGAGCGGAAGAAAGTAAAAAGGTCTGCTACTACATTTGCAAAGCGAGGCAGGCTGACGATAAGTGCATCGGCCACCAGATTCCAGAAAAACTGCTGAAAGCCCTGATAATGGATCAGCTGCATTTGCTCATTGTCCAGCTGAGCGATAAACGGAAGGTGCTGGAAGAATTGCAGAAAATCGAGGATGTGCAGAATCCCGTCTACCGGGCGAAGGGTGAAATTATGAGCCTGACCGATAAAGTCAGCCAGATGGCCAAGAAGCGGGAACAGCTTTATGCGGACTATGTGGCTGGTGTGGTGGATTCCGAAGATTACCAACTGATTCGGGAAGATTATTCCAGACAATACGATGGCCTGCGAGCTGCGCTGCAGGAAGCGGAGAGCAAAAAAACGGAAGTGGAACGGCAAATCGAAGAATACCTGAATATGACTTCTCATTTGGAAGAACATCTGGACAACTTTGAATTTGACATTCAGTTGGTAAAATCCCTTGTGCAGAAAATCGAAGTGAGTGCGGACAAGCGGATTCGGATTGTTTTTGGATTTCGGGATGTGTTTACAGAACTTGGAAAGGAGAGTGCAGAAACATGATTGCAGCGTATCAGCGCATTTCAAGGGCTGATGGCGATCTGGGCAAAGATGGCAAAGATAAGAGCAACAGCATTGAAAACCAGAAAGAACTGATCCTGCGGTATATCTCCTGCAAAGAAAGCCTGCAAAATGTGCCTGTGATGGATTTTGTGGATGACGGCTACACAGGCAGCAATTTTGACAGACCTGGATTCCAGCAGATGATGGATGGTGTGCGCAATGGCAAGATTGATACCATCATCGTGAAAGACCTTTCCCGTTTTGGCCGTGATTATATCGGTGTGGGCGAATACATGGAGCAGATTTTCCCCCTGCTGGGTGTCCGGCTCATTGCCATCAACGATAACTATGACAGCAATAATTATAAAGGTACAACGCTGGGAATGGATGTGGTCGTCAGTAATCTGGTAAATACCATGTACTGCCGGGATGCAGGAAAGAAACTGCGGACTGCCAATCAGGTTAAGTGGCGCAAGGGTATTACAACGGCATCTGCTGCACCGTTCGGCTATCAGTTTGACCCGGACAAAAAGGGCGCATTTATCATTGACCCGCCAGCCGCAAAAATCGTGCGGCGTATTTTCGACCTTGCTATTCTGGGGCTGGGAACAAGAGATATAGCGATGATGCTGAATGACGAAAATGTTCCTGTGCCGAGCGTATATAACAAAGAAAATAAGGCGTATGGCAAGGAAACGACCTATACCATCGCCCCAGTGATTCTTTGGGATAGCTCTCGCGTCTGGAAAATTCTCACGGCGTATGTGTACACCGGGGCAATGGTTTTGGGCAAAACCAAAACACTGATTTCCGGCAAAAGCATTATCAGAACAGTTCCCAAAGGGCAGCGGTACATTACAGAAGGAACCCATGAAGCAATCGTAAGTCGTGAAGAATTTGAAAAAGCGCAGCTTGTCATAAAGAGCAACAGCCATAAAGTGCTGATGGGCAGCGTGGACTTTCCACTGAAAGGAAAAGTCCGCTGCGGAAATTGCAGACGAGTGATGGCGCACAATTTCAAACAGGCTGTTCCAACATTCTGGTGCAGAGAAGGTCTGGAACTTGTGGGGCAAACTCAGTGTACCTCCGAAGTCTTTCAGGTCAGTGATATTGAAAATGCTGTCTTTCAGGCACTGAAAAAGGAACTTTCTCTGCTGGATTCCCTCTACGGCGATATTCAAAAAGAAGAACAGGATTTGAAAGAAGCCCACAAAAAGGCAAACCGCCGAAAAACTCTGATGGAACAGGAATTAAAAAATCTAAAGGGAGAGAAGATGCGGATGTATGAAGAATATGCAGCAGGAACGCTCCCATTGGATACCTACAAGCAGAAAAAGCAGGAGTGTGACAGACGAATTTCAGAGGTACAAGAGCAAATTGAACAATCCAAAGCGGAAGAATCCGCTGAGAGCGTTGTGCCGGGAACGGTACGCGCAGCAGCGGAGCAGGCAGAAAATTTCCTGCACGGGACGAGGCTCACAGCGGGTATGGTGTCGGCCTTTATCGAAAATGTCTTTGTGCACGATGGAGGGCGCATCGTGGTACGGTTCAAATATGAGCGGAGCATACAGGATACTGTAAAAGCACTGCACACAAGCTAAATTTGAGAGAGGACTGGGTTGTCCATGTTGGAACATCAAAGAATGTGTTATAACATGGGCAACGGACCAGTCGGAAAGAGGACACTATGAAAGCGATTCGATGGCTGTTAAAATTGATGTTGGTGATGATAACCCTCCCGCTGCTCCTTGCGGTGTGGCTGGCGAAGTGGTTTGTGGTATTTTTGCATCACTGTTCTGCGTGTTTTTTCTATCTGCTGGGCAGTGTGCTACTGGCAACGGCGGTCCTTTCGTTCTTGATGCAGCAGCCGCAAGGGGTGGAAGCACTTCAAATGCTGATCGGTGGATTTGTGATTTTTATGGTCCCGCAGGTGGTTGGCAGCATGGTGATTCTTCTGGAATTGGCGGCAGTAATGCTTCGGCAGGTGTGGTACATATAAGATGACCGCCCCGGATAGCCTGCCTTTGAAACTGCACGAAAAAACAACGCCCGTCTGGGTGAGGGGATTTGTGAATCTTCTCGACCAGGCGGGTGTTTCATTCCGCAGGAATGTGATAGTTATAGAGTGAGCGTTTCTACCTATATATAATGGAATGCCGCCACAGTCACCGATTATACGGTACTATGACGGCATTATTTTTTATCGTCTGGAATGAACTGCACGACATCATTGGGAGTGCAACTGAGCATCTGACAGAGTTTTTCCAATGTGGATAGTGTAATATTCCGATTCTTTTTCAGAGTGTCCAGCGTTTTGTTGTCCAAGCCGTTTTTGAGAAGCTGATACTGTGTTACCTGCTTGCGGCGCATAGTTTCCCACAGAGGAGTAAAATCAATCAAAGCTGTCACCACTTTTGCTTGTAAAAAATTGTTCTTTACGTTTCATTATACGGGGTGGGTATGCAAATGGATATTGTGGAGATACCCACAATGCGGTATAATAAGTAAGATAGAGAGTCTGCAAATAATGTTTGCCCATGTTATGACATTAATGATAATGCTATAACATGGGCAACTTTGTAATAGGAAGAAAAAGTGGAAGGAGGGAGAAATGTGGCAAGCGATAGTCATGCTAAAAGGCCAATTGTGGTAGAACGACGTAAGGAAAAGGGAAGAAAAAAGACACCTCGCCTGACAAAGACCTATGATGTGAAAATAATTCCTGCAACAGTGGGTGTCGTGGCGGAAACAGAAGAACCACCTAAAAAGCGTGTCGCTGCATACTGTCGTGTCAGCACAGATCAGGAGGCGCAGGAAACCAGTCTGGAAGAGCAAATGGCACATTTCAACACTGTTATAGCGGAGCATCCAGACTGGGAGCTGGCAGGCATTTATGCGGATGAAGGAATCTCTGGTACACAAGTTAAGCATCGAGTGCAGTTTCAGCAGATGATAGAGGATGCAAAGGCTAAGAAAATTGATCTGATTCTTACGAAGTCTATCAGTCGTTTTGCTCGTAATGTGGTGGACTGCCTGACTAATATTCGATTGCTGCGGAACCTCCGGCCACCTGTCAGTGTGTATTTTGACAAGGAACGCTTGGATAGTCTGGATGAAAAGGCAGAAGTATTTCTGACGATGCTGGCTTCTTTCGCACAGGAGGAATCCCGAAGCATCTCCACTAATATCAAGTGGGCAACTCGAAGCCGGATGAAAGCCGGAACGCAAAAAATCAGTACGACGAGTCTGCTGGGCTATGATACGGACGATGATGGCGAAATGGTGATCGTTACCAACGAAGCTGAAATTGTTCGTACAATCTATATGAGCTTTGATAAGGGAATGCACCCGGCAGAAATTGCAGAAAAGCTCAATGCGTTGGAAATCAGAACAATCAAAAATAACCCGTGGACGGGTGAATCGGTCAAGAATATCCTGCGGAATGAAAAATACTGCGGCGACGTTCTGATGCAGAAAACCTATACGGTAGATTGTTTGACCCACAAGACCAAGAAAAACGAAGGCGAGGTGGAGCAGTATTTTATACCAGACCATCATCCCGCAATCGTAGAACGAGAGATCTGGGATAAGGCACAGGTACGGCTGGAACAGATTGCAGGCAAGCGGAGGCGCATTCGCCCCAAGCAGCAAAGGCTGATTCCATTACGAAAGGGAGTGCTGTTAGGATTCGTCCCCATCAGACCAACATGGAAGGCTGTTTCCCTCAAGAGATTGGAAACGGCAACAGAAAAGGTGATGGCACTGGTTGATGCAAAGCCAGAGCAGGTACACATAGAATATGAAAGCGAGGAATGTGAAATGGAAATTTTGAAAGGATTTGAGGTAATCAATCTAAAGCAACCGAAAGGCGAGTCTGTTATGACGGTGACTTCAAACAGCCTGAAATTCAATAAGGCAACAGCTGTAGAGTTAAACTACGCTCCTTACATCAAGGTGCTGCTCAACGCAAAGACCAGGCAGATTGCGATTCAGCCTTGTTCAGAAAAAGATCCGAATGCGATCAAGTTCAGTAATGAGGAAAGCAAGCAGACTTATGCAATCAGCATTAAGGTGCCGGCTATCCAGGTAGAGTTTCGGAGAATGCTGCCTTTCGAGGATGACAACGGTAGTAAACTTAGCTATACCTTGAATGGAACCTTGTACCCGGATGAGCAAGTTGTCATTTATGATATTGGGGATGTGAAACCGGAAACAGAAAAGAAACGCCGGGGCAGAAGAAAAAAATCTGAAATTGAAGCAGAACAAAAAGAAAACTAAGAATAATATTTGAAGATTTGGTAGTGGCTCCCACTTGTGATTCAAAGGAAACTTTGAGTTGCAGGTGGGAGCTTTTTTATTGTGAAAAAGACTATCTTCTTGACAAACCAGATGAATCTTTGCCGGACTTTTAACGAATGTTTATTTTTTAACAAAGAACATGATGGAGAGGGAAAAGTGTATCGCTTGCTCGAAAATTAAAAATCTTAGTCTTTTTTAACAAAAATCTCAGGGCATTTTTGACACCTATCTTTTCGGGCTGTTGATGGCATGTTGGATCGAATTTCTGCTTTTGATGGAAAAACCAGAGATAAGCAGGATTTTTGGAAAAGATTGATATGGAATCCTGTAAAGATATGGCGCAGCACAGAAAAAGATTAAACGAGGATTCTTTTATGATTGAAAAAGGTGAGGAACCTAGATCATCAGCGGTAAAAATGAAGATTAGGGCAAAAAAATAGACCGCCAAAGAGAAAAATGGCGGAATATCAAGGAAAATCAAGGATTTGCGGCGGGTTGTGGAAGCACTTCTAAAATAGAAATTTGTGAAAAATGTTGTCCAAGACTTGACATCGGGCGGCTTGCTGGGCGTCTGGGGCAAATGGATGAAACACGCCAAGTACATTTACAACATTCAAGACTTTAACCCGGAGCAGGTGTTGGCTGTTGGCTACACCAAGAGCAAACTTATCACAGATGCCATGATGTGGTTCGACAAGTTCAGCTGCAAACGCAGCGACCTTGTAATTACAGTCGGCCGTGATCTGGTGGAAACGGTTGAGAATCGCTTCAAGGATAAGAAAGTCCCGAAAACGGTTATGATCAACAACTGGATCGATGAAAACGAGATTTATCCATTGGATGAGAGCAATGAAAAGGTTTTGGCCTTCAAGAAGAAATACGGTCTGGGTGGAAAGTTCGTCATTATGTATTCCGGTAATATCGGTCTGTACTACGACCTTGAGAATTTGATTAAGGTTGTGGAGAAAATCAAACCGGGTACTAAGACTGCCGATGGCCGAGAGGTTGTATTTGCTTTTGTTGGTGCTGGTTCTGTGCTGGACAAGTTGGTGCTCTATGTAAAGCAGCATCACATGGATAATGTGACTTTCATTCCGTACCAAGATAAGGCTGACCTGATTTATAGTTTGAATGCCGGTGATGTTCACTGGTGTGTGAACGCGAAAGGCATCAAAGGAGTAAGTTGCCCATCGAAGGCATACGGCATAATGGCCGCTTCGAAGCCAATTTTAGGGGTCTTGGAGTCAGGTTCAGAGGTTCGCTGCCTGATTGAAGATACACATGGCGGTCTCTGCTGTGAGCCGGGTGAGTATGATAAGGTCGAGAAAAACATTCGATGGTTCATTGAAAATGCTGAAAATAGTGAGCTGAAGGCGATGGGAGCCAGAGGCCGTGAAAATCTGGAAAAGAATCTGACCAGAAATGTGTCAGTGAAAAAATACGCAGAAGAAATTCTGAAACTGTAAAGGAGGCGAGAGGTATGAACAGTAACTGGTTTAAGCTGGTTATGAAGATGACAAAAGTTGAATATGGAAAGAACCTCTTGCTGAAGGGTGTGCCGATTATCTTCAACAAAGGTGGTGCCAAGCTGAAGATTGGTGAGAATGTCACGATTAAGAGCAGTTTCCTTAGTAATCTGGTTGGTCTTTACAGCCGGACGATCATTGTCACGCGCGCTCCAGGAGCAGAGATTGAAATCGGCAATAACGTAGGGATAAGTGGAGCAACAATTTACGCCCGGAAGAAAATCACGATTGGTGAGAACACCTGCATCGGTGGAAACTGCAAGATTCTGGACAATGACTTTCACCCAATTGAGGCAGAGGCGAGAAACAAACTCCTGCGAGATGAAAACGGTGGTGACAGTGATCTGGTGCCAAGCCGAGAGATTAAGATTGGCAAGAGCTGCTTCATTGGGTGCAATTCGATAATACTGAAGGGCACAGTGCTGGGAGATGGCTGCGTTGTTGGTGCCGGTGCTGTGGTTGCTGGGAAGTTTGAGGATAAGTGTGTGATCGCTGGAAACCCGGCGAGGATTATTAAGAAGTTATAAAATATCTTGGAAAATCTACAGAGATCAACCATGATGAAACCTCAGTATTGATTTGAGAGAAAGGCCTTTGGGAAAGTATGAATAAAATAGCAATTGTAGGTTTTCACAATTTGCATCTGATGCAATTTCTATATAAATATACTGATATTTTTGACAAAAATAATATTTCATATGACGTATTATACTGGGACCGAGATATGGATTCCAATCTTAAATGTAAAGCATTTAAGGGTAATAGCATTTCATATCGTTATAAAATGAGCAACTATCAGCCCAAGGCGAAAAAAATTCACGGCTTTGTGGGGTGCATGCGGTATTTTTGTAAGATAATTAAAAAGAACAAGTATGATCATATTATTTTATTGACAACGCAAACAGCATTACCTTTATATATGCTGAGTAGAACCGTCAGAAAATCAAAATTTGTTTTTGATTATCGAGATTTGACATATGAAAAAAATAGCATTTGCAGAAGAATAATAAAAGGTATTATTGAAAAATCCGAATTTACAGCTATTTCTTCGATGGGATTTAAAAAGGTTCTTGGTGAGAGCAATAAATTTGTAATGTCGCACAATGTAAGCAATTTAAAAATGGAATGTTTACCCAAGAAAAGGAGTAGGAACATCAGAGTCGTTTTTTGGGGAATGATACGGCAAATCGAATGGAATAAAAAAATTTGTGATTTATTCGGAAATGTACCTGGTATAGAACTATGCTATTGCGGAGAAGGCAATACAGAAGAACTCAAAAAACATTGTGAGAAGTATCATAATATTGTTTTCACAGGTAGATATACAGTTGACCAAATTCCCTCTTTTGTAGAACAAACAGATGTATTACTCAATCTTTATGAGAATGATGAGCAGCAGAAACCGGCGATGACAGTCAAACTTTATGATGGGATTCGCTATGGCTTGCCGATGCTGATATCAAAAGGATCTTATATGGGAGAGCTGATGCAGACCAATGATTTCGTTTATGTCACAGATGTAGATGAATTTGATATTGAGGCATTTAAGAGCTGGTATCAAAGCTTGAATAAAGAGTACTATCCATATTCAAGTGAATATCTTCAAATTCAAAAAGATGATGAGCGATTTGAAAGTAGATTGCTTGCTTTTGTAAAGGAATAAAAAATGCATATTGGAATTTATATAAATAATGAAAACATATCAAGTGTTGATTGTAAGAATTTATTGGCGGGAAATCCAGGAATAGGCGGAACGGAATATTGTGTTTTACTGTTAGCCCAAGCATATAAAATGTATTATTCAAATAATAAGGTTACATTATTTGTGGCTAAACAAGGTATCCTGCCTGAAGTTGATAACTATGTAGTTGTTAATGGTATTGATGGCTTACCAGCAAAGGCCCAAAAAGAGGACGTTGATGTCCTTGTTGTTAGTGCAGTTTATAATGGTATTCCGCTTCCACAGAGCTTTTTCGATGATATAAGTGCGAAAAAGATTAAAACAATTCTGTGGGGGCATAACTTTTATTTGAACGATTTCTGTAATAAAATTTGCAAATGCGAATATGCAAAGGCTAATGTATTTGTTGGAAGGCAGCAATATGATCGTTATATTGATCACGCTGTTATTAATAAGTCTACATACATATATAATATGTATCCGGAAACGGACGAATTGCACCGAGAAAAGATACAAAACCATGCGGTTACCTATATTGGTTCATTAGTTCCGACAAAAGGGTTCCATGTACTTGCTGCTGTTTGGAAAACTATTCTAAAAGAAGTTCCAGATGCAACGCTTAATGTTGTAGGAAATGGAAAGTTATATGGCCGAAATTCAAAGTTGGGAAAATATAATATTGCAGAAGATTCTTATGAGAAGCAGTTTATGTCTGGCTTAACGGACGATGAAGGAAATATTTTGCCGTCTGTACATTTTTGGGGCGTTCTTGGAGTCGAAAAGAATGATGTGATTCGTAATACTTGTGTAGGTGTCGTTAATCCTACGGGAAGAACTGAGACATTTGGAATTAGTGCACTCGATTTTGAAAGCATGAGTGTGCCAGTGGTTACCATTGCAAAAGGTGGATTTTTAGATACCGTTTTGAATGAAAAGACCGGACTGCTTTATGGACATACAGATGATTTTGCAAAAGACATTATAATGCTATTGAAGAACGATAAACTTAATGAGCAATATGGGAGAGACGGCGTTCAGCTATGCAAAAAATTCACGCCAGATAAGATAATCAAAGAGTGGAATCGCTTATTTTTGAAAGTTCTGAACGACGAAAAAATGGAATACATAGAACCTGATAGTTTTATGGAAACAAATCTAAAAAAATATCGATGCCTTAATCGGAAAATCAAAAATGCCATTGGGGTAGAATATCCGATATCTGTAATTGGCGCGGAAAGCTTTGCAAGAAATGTTTTGCGGAGGATGGGGAAATGATTAAATTTAGTATCATAACAGTGTGCCTAAACGCTGGAAATGATTTATTGGAAACTGTTGAGAGTACATTGAAACAGTCATATAGTGAGTTTGAAATCATTGTAAAAGATGGCTTTTCAAAGGATGAATCGATTTGCAAGTTACCACAAGATAAAAGAATTCATCTTGTACAAAAAAAAGACACCGGCATATATGATGCAATGAATCAGGGAATTGAAGTTGCACAAGGGGATTATATGATCTTTATGAATGCCGGTGATAAGTTTTATGATTCCGAGGTTCTTAAGCGTATTGCCGATGGAATTGAGGAGACATCGGGGGATCTGTATTATGGAAGATGCTATAATCAAATATTAGATGTGGTAGATCCCGCTCCCAAAAAGCTGACGAAATATTTTTGCTATAGATCAATGATTTGTCACCAAGCGACAATTTATAAAACTAATATGCTGAAAAAACGTGGGTATGATGTTTCATACACGGTAAGTGCAGACAGAGAACGAATGTTATATGCTGTTATAAAGGAAAAAGCCAGATGTGTTTACCTTCCGGTTGTTGTTGTTGCTTTTCAAGGCGGAGGATTTTGTACAACGGACAAGGCAAAGAGACTGTTGGCAAACGAGAAAGAAAGACTGACAAAAACATATTTTTCAGCAGCAGAGCGTTTGAAATATGGAATCCAGCACAAGTTGACTTTTCCCGCCCTTAGAAAAAAAGTATTGAATAATGAGTCTGCTGTGCGTATATATCGAAAATTTATCAGCAAAATTTATGGAAATTGAGGAAAATTTATGGGGGTTATTATTATAAATCAAGGCTGGACTGATAACTTAGGAGATGTAGCAATTGGAAAGACGTTAAAGAAAGAACTGAAAGACTTTCACCCATTTGAGTTGCAGTTTGCTCCAATTATGGCAAAACCAGCACAGACTACTGCCTCAAAAATCCTTGAACTGATTAAACTTGACTGTAGATATAGAAGGTGGATAAAGAAGCAGCTAAATGAGATTAGTGAACCTATTAGCGCGGCTATTATTGGAGGCGGAGAGCTTTTAGCTACAAATATGAACTTTAATTCTGCTATGAAAATTTGGATAGAGCAGTTACATAAAAGAAAAATCCCTGTGTTCCTTTGGGGAATCGGGGGGGGGTATACAAACCCAATTTATCGCATGAGGTATAAATCAGCACTGGCAAAAGCCGATGAGATTTGCGTGAGGGATGCTTATTCAAAGCAGGTTGTAGAGAAATGTTATGCCAGAACGCCTTTGAGTTATCCGGATGTTGTATTTTTGTATGGAAAAGAGAAAAAAACACACGATAAAAATAGTAAGGGAAAGAAAGTGTGTTGCAATGTTTTATCGTACGATTATTACAAGAATGCAGGCGGCAGCAAATCGAAAGAAGAGTATTTTGATGAGTGGAAAGAAATTCTAGATTCCTATACTGATTCAGATACTATTATTCTGTTTAGTTCAACTACAATAGAAGATAGAAAGACAACAGAAGAATTTTCAAAGAAATATGTCTGGCAGAAAAGTTGTGTATCTTTTCCTGATACTGTGGATGAGTATTGGAGCCAATTAGAAGATGTAGACTATGTCATTTCTGGAAGAATGCATGCTATGATTTTAGCGATGCAACAGGGATGCATTTGCGTGCCATATGAATGGAAAGATAAATTGGAAGTCTTCAAACGGGAGTATTGTGATTCTGGTATAGAGCTGGCAAAAGTTAGAAGGAATGTTGAACTTGGGTTCGCTGCGTTGAAGAAAGGCATAAGTGGATTAGAAGAAGATGAAAGGAAAGCATAAATGAATGTTGTGATTTTTAGTAATGCACCAATAAAAAGAATAACGGATGCATTAAATTTACCGTTTTCGCCTAAGGAAGGTTGGGTAAGTGCAGCGATAGCGATGTTGCAAACTGTAGAATGCAATATATTCTATGTTTTTCCACAAAGAAAAACTAAAGAAGTTATAAAGGGAAAAATTGAAAATATTCAATATTATGGATATCCAAAGACAAAAAGATATGATTGGGAGTTTGAAGAATCACACCAGCGTATCTTTGAAGAAATTTTAAATGAAATCCCACAAATTGATGTGATACACATAATGGGGACAGAGTATGGACACAGTTTGTCAGCAGTTTTGGCGGCAGAAAGCTGTGGCGAAATAAATAAAGTTGTTATTTCAATTCAGGGAATGGTATCTGTATATGCAGAACATACATATGCAAATCTTCCCATTAGCGTTTTAAAGTCGTGGACCATTCGTGATATTATCCGCATGAATAATCCGATTAAAGCTAAACAAACGATGGAATTACGTGGAACATATGAGGTTCAGGCAATCCAAAAAGTCCATCATATTATGGGAAGAACAGATTGGGATAGAGCTTGTACAATGGAGATTAATCCATCTGCGGAATACCACTTTTGCAATGAAACTCTTCGACCGGAGTTTTACGTAGGAGAATGGAATTATGAAAAATGCAGAAAGCATAGCATTTTCATGAGTCAAGGGTACAACAGTATTAAGGGAATGCATTATATGCTTGAAGCCTTAAATATAATTAAAAGATTCTATCCAGATGTGAAACTATATGTAACAGGGACAAGCCCACTGAGTAGAAATTGGATTGAAAAACAAAAAAGGTCTGTATATGTTAATTATTTAGAGAAACTTATAAGACAGTATAGTCTGGAAAATAGCATTGTGTTTTTGGGAAGTTTAAATGCCGAAGAAATGAAGGAACAGTATTTGTTGGCAAATGTATTTGCTTCTCCTTCATCAATTGAAAATTCCCCAAATTCTGTAGGGGAAGCAATGATTTTAGGAACTCCTGTTGTCAGTTCTGATGTTGGTGGAGTGAAAAACATGTTGACGCATAATGAAGAAGGGTTTTTGTACCAACATGACGCACCATATATGTTAGCTTTTTATGCGATGGAGCTATTTGAAAATAAGGAAAAATGTTTTGAATTTTCAAAAAATGCAAAACAACATGCAAAAACAACTCATGATGCGAACCAGAATCTGAGTGCTTTAATTGATATTTATAGATCAATTGCGCAAAAAAATAGAGAGGTAGATAAGGATGGAAAATAAGCCGCTGATTAGCGTTATTGTTCCAGTATATAATGTACAGAAATATGTTAGAAAGTCAGTTGAAAGTATTTTACAGCAGACTTATAAAAATCTTGAAATTATATTGGTGGATGATGGCTCGACAGATGAAAGTGGTAAGATTTGTGATACGTTAGCGCGCTCGGATAATCGAGTAACAGTTATACATAAGAAAAATGGTGGACTTTCTGATGCACGAAATGCCGGATTGGATAGAGCAACGGGTGAACTTATAGGTTTTGTTGACAGCGATGATTACATTGAAAAAAATATGTATGAGGTTCTTGAGGAAAGAATGCGCATAAACGAGGCGGATATTTCATGCTGCGGAAGGTATGTGGTTCAAGAAAGTGATGGCACAAAAATGCCATATTTTATCTTGGATAGAGAACAAATATTATCACCTTGTCAGGCGATAGGAAAACTACTTATATGGGATGGTTGCGATTCGGCAGCGTGGGATAAACTTTATAAGGTGAAACTGTTCAAAGGGCGTAGATATCCATTTGGGGTACTTCATGAAGATTTGAATTTTACGTCTAAACTATTTAGTGAGAGTAATAAGATTGTCCTGACAGGAATGCCTTTATATAATTACTTGATTCGAGAAAATAGTATATGCAATAAACCATTTACTACACAAAAGTTTGATATTTATGAACAGGCAAAATTGAATTGTCAGTTTGTTAGAGATACATACAAGGAACTTGAGATGTATGTTGGGATCCGTTCAGAAACGTATCCTCTGTTTGGAAAAATCAGCTATCTCAGTGCAGGAACCGTATATCCGGGAATACAGATAAGCCTTATAAATGCAGCAGTTTCTCTTGCGGCAATCATTCTGCTGACGGGACTTCCATGGAAGGGGCGCCCTCTTGCCATTTATCTGATCCTGTGCAGTGCGATCCATCTGATAAACAGTCTGTGGTTTGTATTTGGGGAAAAATATTTCCCATATACTTTAACCGTTTATTCAAAATTATATATGCTTCAGGAAATTGGCATATGGGTGATGTTTTTTGTCATGACAATTATGGTCACCGGAATTATAGGAGACCGGGGAGTGATCTATAAGCTTTTGACGCTTCTTGCAGTAATGCTGTATTCCATAGTATTTGGAACTGTTCGCTATGTGATCTTTATCTGGCTGCTGTACAGATTTTCTGTGATCTATATGGCGTTTTTCTACTTTATAATAGGGCCCATGTTTGACTTTTTGTATCTGGTTATGATTTATGCAGTGTTTGTCGACCGCATGATCGGTGTTTACGATTCAAGAAAGGGAAGGGAGGTATGGAAATGGTCGTAGCTATTATGAAAGGTTATACTATTTTTGTTATTATCCTGATGCTTCTGTACACTGCCAGACATTTTTATTTTACAATTGTACGACTTCTGGGCAGGCAGCGTCTCTATTACAATGATATCCTTACAGACCGGATGAAAAGTATTTCCGTACTGATCCCTATGCATAATGAGGAGCAGGTGCTTTCCAACGTTCTGGATTCTCTGCTGAAATGTGAGTATGACAGGGACAAACTTGAAATTATTCCGATCAATGATAATTCTACAGACCGTACAAGGGAAATGCTGGATGAGTATCACAGAAAGTATGAGTTTATACGCCCCCTTCACAGAGATTGTCCGGACAGAGGAAAGCCGGTAGGTCTGAATGATGCAATGAAGCTGGCAAAAGGGGAGATCATCATTGTATTTGATGCGGATTACAGACCTGCCAGAAACATGCTGAAACAGATTGCGCTGGGATTTGAGGATCCGCAGGTAGGTGCAGTTATGGGGCGGGTGATACCGTACAATACCAACACAAATATGCTGACCAGACTTATCAATCTGGAACGGTCCGGCGGATATCAGGTAGATCAACAGGCACGATATAACCTGAAAACAATTCCGCAGTATGGCGGTACAGTGGGAGGATTTCGAAAAGATTTTCTGTTAGAAACAGGTGGCTTTAATCCAAAGGTTCTGGCAGAAGATACGGAACTTACATATCGGCTTTTTACCAATGGATGGAAGGTCGTATACGCTAACTCGGCGGAATGTTATGAAGAATCTCCGGAAAGCTGGAATGTGAGAGGCAGACAGATCAGACGCTGGTCAAGAGGTCATAATGAAGTATTGTTCCGTTATCTGATCCCTACGATCACAACTCCTTATATGGGACTATTTCAGAAAATAGATGGCTTATTTCTGCTTTTTATCTATTCGGTACCGGTATTTCTGCTGTTGGGCTGGGTAGTTTCCCTTGGATTGTTTTTCCTGGGTGAAATGCAGATATTCAGTGGCTGGTGGGTTATATTGTTTTTGGGAATTTATAATTCCCTTGGAAATTTTGCACCATTTTTTGAGATAGGTACCTCGCTGATCATAGACGGACTTCCCGGAGAGGCATTGCTTCTGCCTCTTATGATGTTTAATTTTTTCTTCTATATGTGGAATATCTCTCTGGGATTTTGGGATGCAGTGGTAGATACTGTTACCGGAAGAGGTGTGAAATGGGATAAAACAGTGCGGTTTACTGTGCAGAAAACGGAAAAGGAGGCTGAAAAATGAAGGTATGGATCTTGATCTTTATTTGTATGTTCTCTATGCCTCTGTTGGTCGCAGTATTGCATTTCAGGATGAGAAAAGGGCAGATCCTGAAAATAAGGCAGGATTATGTGAAAGATGCCAGATATTTTGGAAAAAGCTTTTCTGCTCTGGTGGAAAAAGCTCTTCCGGAAATGAAGAATGGTACGATCATGCTTTCAAGACAGGAAAAGGTATTGGAAGCAGATGGAAACCAGGAATTTGCGCAGCCTGACATTGAAGATCTGGTCATTGCCCGAAATACCGTCTTTTGTCCGCAGCAAAATGATCTGCATTTTCAAAAAGAGATCTACAGTGAAAAGGATGCGTTGTTTGTGAAAGAAAACATACGGATCCGGGCTGTATACAGCAAAAAAAGACTGCTTTTCGGAAATAAGATCCGGCTTCTCAGATGGGCGGACGCAGAACATGCAGTTGCAGTTTATGATGAATGTGATCTGGGTGAAAGAGTATCAAGTGGAGAACAGCTTGTGATAGGCTTTGACAATGTTTTCCATAGTCTGTATGCACCGGTGATCCGTCTGGGACAGCGTCCGGAGGAACCGGACCGGTTTATGGAGGAATGTGATCCCAGAATATTTCGTATGCCGGTAATGAACAGTCATGAATATAACAGGCATTACATAGATGATGATATGGTTACGGAAAGCGGGACAGTTCCTTATACGATTATTTCCGATGGGGATATAAAGGTGATAGAGGACATTATCCTGCAGGGAGATATCCACAGTGATGGGGCTGTGAGAATCATGGAAAATGCATCGGTGCTTGGAAATATTTTTGCGGAGAATGATATACTGCTGGAAAAAAATGCAACAGTGCTCGGAAACATTTTTACACAGGGAAACATTATATTTGAAGAAGGCGCCAGTGTAGGTCAGCCGGGTAAGATTACTTCAGTTGTTGCCCGCGGAACAATAACATTTTATGGCGGTAATTATGTTTATGGATATGTGGTTTCAGAGAGCGGTGGAAAAATCCTGAAATCGGACAGAGAGGTATTGGGAGAGTATTGTTTTCCAAGTGAACCTGTTCATGAAGAAAAGATTACTTTCCGGGATCTGTCAGAATATGAAAATGTTAGCTTTCAGGGATTTCGAGGAGATATATATGTAAAAGAAGCAGTTATTCCTGAAGGTGCATCTGTTATTCCGAAGAGTCAGTTTTTTGGATGCAGAAGTCTTGAAAAACTGCATCTGCCGGAAAGCGTTTCTGTTATTGGGGACTATGCATTTGCTGACTGTCATGTGCTGAAAGTATGGGAAAGCATAGAAAAGCTTTCGCTGAAATCGGTAGGGACATCAGCTTTTGAAAACTGTTATGCATTGGAATTTGTAAGTCTTCCGGATTCCCTGACTGTGATTGAAGGAGCTGCATTTGCTGGCTGTGTGTCTGTTAATAAACTGATATTTTCAGATACCGCGCTGTTAAAGAAAATAGGTGATCATGCTTTTCGCGGGTGCAGGAATCTGAAAGAAGTATACCTTCCGGACAGTGTGGAATATGTGGGAATCAGTGCATTCAGAGATTGTGTTTCTCTTGAACAGATTTCCGTATCAGAGAAAATAAAAGATCAGCCGGGTATTACAGAACTGGAGAAAAACTGTCCAAATGCCAGGATCAGGTTCAGGGAGGTGAATTCAGTTGAAAAAGAATAAAACCGCAGAAGTGTTTCTGGTTTTGCTTGTTTTGATCGTGATGTCTGCAGGAATTCTGATCCTTCAGAATGGAATGGAAAAGTTGCAGAGTGTTAAGCAGGAAAGCGTATATGTTCCGGAAACAAGAGATGTATATAATAATTATGGCTTGAAAAATGACCAGTCTCTTTCAAAAACCAAAATCCTGGAAACGCAGGATCAGGTGATCTATACAGACCGTATCTTTAATATAAATCAGATTTCTGAGGATCGTATTTCATATGCGGCAGATATTATGAAAGCATTACAGAAAAAGAGTGGAAAAGACACTTATATTATGCCGATACCGCAAAGAGCAGTATTTGAAAGCGGATATGAAACTGAAAAGGAAAAATACAGTGATTTTATAGAGAAACTGGAAGCCTCTTTTTCAGATCCCTCAGTGGTTTTGAATCCGCTGTCTGAACTGGAGAAACATCAGGATGAATATATTTATTTCAGAACTGGAAATAGCTGGACAATGCGTGGGGCATTTTACGGGGCGCAGGTGATTTTTGGAGAACTTGGATATGATAAGGAAAA
>OLOC01000212.1_pt1 | contig 52329 bp, 58 predicted proteins | sample 1643111 | NCBI WGS metagenome assembly OLOC01 (sample SAMEA3136633, study PRJEB25190) | human gut metagenome
TGTCATAATTGTAGCATATGAAAACATTGGCGTATTTACAATTAAATCGGTAACAAATAACATATCTGAATTCATAGTTCCATCTTCATTCAACCACTTCTTTACATCTTTTAAAATTAACAATATATTATTTGCTGATATATATTCAATAAAATATTTTATATTTTCTTGTTGCTCAATTGTCGTTTTATTTTGATTTATCAAATTTTTTTTCGTTTTATTTGACATTTCAATTGCTAATTCTGCAATTCCTGGGATTAAATTAAAATCAATAATAATTCTTGACATTGCTTTATTAGGATATAACCATGTAAAAGCTTTTTCTGCCAAAGACGATTTTCCTATTCCCAGAATGCCTTGTAATATAATTAGCTTATATCCATCCCTAATTGATTCCTCAATATCGCCAATTTCTTTTGTTCTATTAACAAATTCCGAAAGTCTTGTTACACTACCTTCTTGAGAAAATATTTTTTCAACAATAATATCAGATGCCTTCTGTAAATCTTTTTTGTCAATATAATCATATTTATATGGTTGAAGCAATTCGGGTAAAGGTGTATTATCAAGAATAAAAATCATAAATTTACACTTATTTGCCATCATTCTAACAAAAGCAGCATTCAACTCTGCTCTAACCCAATTTGATTCGCATGCTTTTCGGCTCCAAAAAAGTACATAATGTGTTGCATACTTTAATCCTTCGTTAATTTTCTCTGGAATACTTTCTCCATTTTCAATATTCGCTGCATCATACCATGCATTTTGATTTTCAAGTTTTTGATGAACTAATCCTACTAAGTCTTTATCAGAACTTGTGTGTGACAAAAATGCTTTCATATCAATAACCTCCATTATATTTTACTACATTACATTTCCACCTAATCCTTATAAACATTTACCTTTCTTATCTTTGACTATTGTACCAAGTCGCTAACGCGACGGCTAGCTCAGGTTACAATAAATTTTCCACTCCTTTAAAATTAAAGTGGCAGTTTTTGAATTTATTTACTAGACTTAATTGTAACAGAGTTCCTGTATTACCGCTAATCCGTCACTTTCAGGATTCAGCATTATGACGGTGGATAATCCATCTGAAATGTCAGGATTTTCTGGCACCTCAGATGGATTATCCACATAGACCTGGCTAGTAAGTCGCTGCCATCCCTTCAAGGGGTGGCTCGGCTCGCTGGGTATAACCCCTTGACACCGGACAGCGTCTCAAAGCAGTACCGACTATGATGCGTTTACTGACAGTATTGTAATTAAAACTATTATATGCGAAATGAATAATTTTAGATATATAAATAGTAACCCAATAATAAGAGCATTTAGATGAACTAGGGTCTAACTTTGGTTTTTGCAGATATAAGACTAGAGCGTTTGTCAAATGCTTTATTTATATACAATTCAGGATTTTTTACAAAATCATTCCATTTGACCAATACGCAAAATCTATCTTCTTCACTCCATGAGCAACCATCTTTAGGTATATAGTAATTATAGCTGAATTCTTTTACAACTGTTGAGTCATTGATACATACAATGTTATGACTTTTTCCGCAGACAGAGCAAACTTCAGAACCTTTAAAAATTTTATCATACATGTTGGGTAAAACTATACCCAATATACCGTTTTTTGTGTTGTTTTCACCATTATATAAAGAAGCTTGAAGTTCTCGTTTGATATAGGCTTGATTTTCATATAATAAATTTTCAGCACTATATTCTCCGATTAAATGAATAGTAACCGTTGAATCTGACAAATAATCTTCTCTAATTTTCCTCATTATATAATCTTCATCAGTAGAGTTAATAGGGGTGTTTAAAGATTTATCAATCATATCTATTTTTAAATCTTCTTGTATATATTTTTTATACTTTTTATCTTCAGTTTTAAATGAAATGAAGCATTTATGTGACATATTAAATTTCTCCTATTTTTATTCACTTGGTAAACAAGATTTAATTAGATCTAAATTTTCAAAATATGTTTCTTTTTCCCAATTAGCAGATAAGTGAGTCAAAAAAAGTTTTTCGTATTTTTTATGATTTTCATTATCCCCAATAACATAGTAGCTGGTAGATAGTGTGGCATACATCCAGTAGTCAATTTCGCTCTTTTTAATTTCGGTTAAAAGTAAGTCAATAATTTCAGAATAAATTTTCTTGCTACTAAATTGTAAATAAATGGTTTCTTCTGCTGAAATGCCTTCTTTTTTTGTTTTAAAGAGAAGACAATTGGCATAGTTTTCACCAGTATAGTAATCATTACGGATTGTATATCCACGTTGATACATTTTTATTGCTTCTTCTAAGTAATCAAAATTATTATTTACTTTATATAATCTTTTGTAAATAGCCCCTGTTATTCCTAATGTTTCCAAATCTAATGAAGTATTAGGTGCTAATGTCATAATTACTTCAAGAGCTTTTTGCAAAGCTATTGTTTCATTAGGTTTTTTTGCTTTGTAAATAGCAAAAGCCAGTTGTTGAGTTACATAGTCATTATTTGGAATTGCATCGTGCAATTTGTTCCATATTTCTACAGAATCTTCAAAATTGTTTTGTTTTTTTAGTGAGTTAGCTTGCTCGATATAATTAAATATCGTTTGTTCCTTATGGAGAGCTTTTTCTAATATTTTTTCGTAATCACTATCATCTAAAGATGGCGGGGTTACGTTGGGTAAGTAGGTATAAAGAGGGCTGTCAGTTTTATTTTCTTGTGAAGCACGAACAAATTCTTTTAATAACTTTCTAATATTAGCAGCTTCATCTTCATCTAAATATTCCCCATAATCATCATATGTTAGAATTCGATTATGACTTAAATCAAAAGGAATAGAACCTTTATCACTTTTTTGCATCATTATAATAGTAGAAAAAGGCTTTAATGCATGACGAATTCCTAATTCATAAAGAGCATTTTCATTTGATGTAGTAATGTCAGCAATAACCAAATCTGATTTAATTAGCAAAGAATACATACTAATATCTATGATTTCAGAACCACTAATTTCATCAGCTCTAATTAATTGGTAATCTTTAAAATCACTATCAAATAATCGTTTGATTACTTGTTTATAGATTAAGTCTAAGTCAATTTCTTTAGAATTACGATAATCCATTTTTTTCCCAAATCCCATTACAACAAAGCACGTTTTTTTCATAAAATCATCTCCCTATAAAGCATAGTTTCGAACAGCTGAAACCAAACTAGATGAATTCCAACCAACTAGAACGGTGGCATTTTGTTGAATTTTTTCTGGTATTCGTTGATTTCCCCAAGGTTTAATGCCAATGATAGGCTTCTTCATTCTTAATGCTTCGTCGATTTCATAGTTAATCCATTCACTGTAGAGTGTATACATTCCTGCAACTACAATTACTGCATTACATCCTCGAATTTGTTGAGATAATTCTTCTCTAAGTTGTTGATTTGTTTTTGTGTTCAATGGTCTATCTGCAGAAACAGAGTGGTTAGACCATTTGAAATATGATGTGTTATTTAGCCATGTTACAATAGTAGAATATTGGCTCTCGTAATGCCAAGAGTGGCTAATCAATAAGCGATAATTTTTTAAATATGGCATACAATATCTCCTTTCTATGATATACTATTTATTTTACATCAAATAGAATTCATTATAAAGATAAATTATAAAGATATTGAGGCCTTAATTAAGAAAACTTGAATGTACTTCATTGCATTATAATTGCATTTTTTCATGTTTTTATATTGTTTTATAGTTTTATATATTGCCTTAAAATGGTTTAAAATCAACGATTTTTGCTAATACTCCGTACTGTCTGTCTGGAGTTTGAATAATATCCATATCCCTAGAAGTCACTGTTCAACAGCGGGCTGTTTGACATGATGCCTGACAGCATGCAGTAGTATATGCAGTTTTGTAGCAACTCCGTGTATATTCCGTTCCGAGGGAACCACTTGCACGGTCAAACTGATCCAGTCCCACGGAGGATCAGAGCTACTCTCACGGAGACTGAGCCAGTGCTATTTGATGCTAATTATCATGGTATTCAATGCCTTCGATACTTGCACTTGGTGTAGAAAAAGTTGCATTTTTGATGTATCTGACCAGTTTGTTAGCCTAGCGTCTATCCCATTCCGCATCAGTAAGAAGCGATCCTCAAATCCTAGTGGAACATATGTGGCAGGATCCTCCGTTTGGTGTTGGAACTCATTAGCCATTGCTGTAAGCTTCATTGCTTTTAGGAGTTCAAACGTGCTCTGGTTAATCATGAGCAATCACCTTCTTTCGCAAAGTAAGCAGCACCTCGCGTAATACCTTGTCCTTTAGGAACTGCTGTATTATCGGAACTTGTTGCCCTGACCGTATACTGTCCGTTTTTTATATCGAACCTCCTATATGAATAGTCACACGTATCGTGTGCCGACTTCATTATAGGATAAATTTATATGAATGGCTCACCTTCCGTGACGGTGGCTCTATTCATCCGTAATGGTGGCTCTGAAGTAAATCCTCAATAATCAGTACCTGTTCATCTTACCACATTTCTGAGATACTCGCTCTAACAATATTTTCAACTCGACTTCGTGCAATTCGCTCGATTTTCGCGATTCGTGTTACTTTATCCAGGAGGATTATCTCATGAATGCAAAACAAAAGCTTCATCAGGTCCATCTTCAGGAATGGGCCATCAGATTTGCAGATCAGAAAGCCAGCGGTCTTACCGTTCGGCAATGGTGTGAACAGAATAAGCTTTCATTTCACACCTATAACTACTGGAAACATCTTCTCAAGGAAGAAGTTGTTGACCAATCCCTGCCAGATATTGTTCCACTCTCACTTCCTGTTTTCTCAGGCTCTGACTCTTCGTCAGGAACAACCGCACCTGCATTTCCTTCCATTCGTGCAATTCGCTCGATTCGCTCAAATAACTCTAATGTAAAAATGTTGATAAATGGTGTTTCTATCGAAATAGATACAGCGATTTCCGAAGAGTTCCTCGGTAAACTTATCAAGGCGGTGTGCCATGCTTAAAGATGCTGATCACAGTTACTTTGCCGATGTCTACATCGTCTGTGGTTACACAGACCTCCGCTTCGGAATTGATTCGCTGGCTGCCATCATCGAACGCAGATTTCATATGAATCTGTTTGTACCTAACACCCTGTTCCTTTTCTGTGGCAGGTCTTCCACCAAGATCAAGGGACTTCTCTGGGAAGGTGATGGTTTTCTTCTCCTTTACAAGCGCGTGGAATCTGGTCATTTCACATGGCCACGTTCTTCCAACGATCTCAGGTCTTTATCTGCAGAGCAGTTCCAATGGCTGATGCAGGGATTTGCCATTGATCCTGTCATCCACGATATCACACCTGACAATTCTACTTGATTCGTACTCGGAATTTACCGTTTACTATTGGTTAATGGAATTTGCTTGTCCTCTTTCTTTCCCATCTTTTAATCCTCATGTAATTCTATTTTTTCTCAAAATTTTCTTAATGAGATCTGACCCCTTCAGTCTTCTAATCCATTCAAGCCACCTCCAAGGGTGGCTTAACTTCTTCTGATTATTCAGTTCCACCTTCTCTGGAATAATATCATGACCTTAAGATTTTTTTAATGGGGTCTGACCCCTTCAGTACTAATCTCTCTCAAAGATATCTCGTGTATATACTTTTTCTTTCACATCATCCAGACATCTATCATATCTATTCGCAATAATCGCCTGACTCTGTTTCTTGAATTCTTCTAAATCATTGACTACCTTGCTTCCGAAAAATGTTGCTCCTTCTTCCAGTGTTGGCTCGTAAATGATTACGGTCGCGCCTTTTGCCTTGATGCGTTTCATGACTCCCTGAATGGAGGACTGACGGAAATTATCGGAATTGGATTTCATGGTCAATCTGTAAACACCAACAATAACTTCCTTCTCTTTGCTTGCATCGTAATCATCATTTTTTCCGTAAGCTCCGGTCATCTCCAGCACATGTTCTGCAATGTAATCTTTTCTGGTACGGTTAGACTCAACGATTGCTGTCATCATATTCTGTGGCACATCTTCATAATTTGCCAAAAGCTGTTTTGTATCTTTTGGCAGACAGTACCCACCGTACCCGAAGGATGGGTTATTATAATGACTACCAATACGCGGATCCAGACATACGCCATCGATAATCTGCTTGGTATCCAGACCTTTCATCTCAGCATAAGTGTCCAGCTCATTGAAGTATGATACACGCAGTGCCAAATATGTATTGGCAAATAACTTTACAGCCTCTGCCTCTGTAAATCCCATAATTAATGTGTCAATGTCTTCTTTAATAGCACCTTCCTGTAATAATCTGGCAAATGTGTTCGCTGCTTTTACAAGTCTTGCATTTTTTACATCTGTTCCAACGATGATACGTAACGGATACAGATTGTCGTAAAGTGCTTTTGATTCTCTTAAAAATTCCGGGCTGAAAATAATATTGTCACAGTGATATTTTTCTCTGATGGATGCTGTATATCCAACCGGAATCGTAGACTTAATCACCATCACTGCGTCCGTATTATATTCAATCACCAGTTCGATTACATTTTCCACTGCAGATGTATCAAAGAAATTCTTCTTTGAATCGTAATTGATCGGCGCTGCAATAACTACAAAATCTGCGTCTTTGTATGCCGCCTCGGCATCTAATGTTGCAGTCAGATTCAAATCTTTCTCTACCAAATATTTCTCAATATAATCATCCTGAATTGGTGACTTCTTCTGATTAATCAGTTCCACCTTCTCCGGAATAATATCATGCCTTAAGATTTTCTTAATGGGGTCTGCCCCCTCCAGTCTACACTGGTTCAAAGAATGTATCTGGATGTCCTGGATCAAACACCTCATTACAGGTCATTACTGTTACCAAATCTTCTGTCTCTGATAAATTGATGATATTGTGCGTCCATCCCGGGATCATATAAATTGCCTCAATCTTATCTCCTGAGACTTCAAATTCTACTGTTTCTCCTGTATTGATGTTACGTTCCTGAATCAGTCCATGTCCATGTACTACGATGAACTGTTCCCATTTGGAGTTATGCCAGTGCTGTCCTTTTGTGATTCCCGGTTTACTGATGTTGATGCTTACCTGTCCGCAGTCAACTGTATGTACTAATTCTGTAAATGATCCTCTATCATCACAATTCATCTTCATAGCATATTTGAACTTATCAGTTGGTAAATAGGTTAAGTAAAGGCTGAAAAGTTTCTTTGCAAATGATCCGTCCGGGCATTTTGGCATCATTAAGGAGATCGGCTGTGACTTGAATTCTTCTAATAGGTCTACGATTTCACCTAATGTAGCTTTATGTGTAACCGGTACGCAGCAATAGTGACCGTTCTCATCTAATACTGTCTCCACTCCATCGAATTCGCAATGCTGCTCTTTTCCTTCAAGAAGATCAAACATTCCTTCTACAAGGTCATCAATATACAGCACTTCCAGCTCTGTGCTTCTGTCGTTTACTGTAAATTCTTCGTCATTTGCCACAGCCCAGCAAAATGTTGAGATTGCGGAGTTGTATTTTGGACGGCTGTGTCCCATCAGATTCACAAAACGGTATACATATACCGGTGCTCCTGTTTCTTTTCCATATTCAAAGAACAATTCTTCTCCGGCTTTTTTGCTTCTTCCATATTCACTATTACCAAACCGTCCTGCAAGTGTTGCCTGAACTGAAGACGAAAGCATAATTCCTGCCTTATTATTGTGTTTTTTTAATGTATCAAGAAGTTGTGATGCAAATCCAAAATTGCCTTTCATAAAATCTTCTGAATTTTCCGGGCGATTTACACCTGCAAGGTTAAATACGAAATCTGCTTTTGCACAGTATTCATCCAGTTCTGCTTCTGTACTGTCTAAGTCATATTCATAAATCTCGTTGATTTCAATATTTCTCGTTCTGTTTTTTCCATCTCTGATGTTTTTTAAGTTATTAACAAGTGCAGTTCCAACCATTCCTTTTGCACCGGTAACAAGTATATTCATAATATCACTACCTCCAATTCTAAAAATGACGAGCTCGGTGCAGTTTCAACATAAGCACCTGCCCGTCATTAAATTTATATCTTACTGATCTTTTCTCCAAACCATCTTGTTGACTACATTTACATATCCCTGAATGATACGAACAACTTTCATTGATACTGTTTCATCAACATAATCCGGACAAGGTTTACCAAGCACACCTTTCTGCTTCATCTCAATCGCCATATCTGTAGCATTTAACAGTTCTTTTGTTGTAATACCAGCTAAGATGAAATCTCCAGCTTCCAATGCTTCCGGTCTCTCTGTTGATGTACGGATACATACAGCAGCAATCGGATGGCCGATTGAAAGATAAAATGAGCTTTCTTCCGGCAATGTACCTGAATCAGATACAATTGCTAATGCATTCATCTGAAGCTTGTTATAATCATTAAAACCAAGCGGTTCATTGACTCTTACTCTTGGATCAAGCTTGAATCCACTCTTTTCCAGACGATTCTTGGATCTTGGATGACAAGAATAGAGAATCGGCATATCGTACTTCTGCGCAAGCGCATTGATGGCAGTAAAAAGACTTAAAAAATTCTTCTCTGAATCAATATTTTCCTCACGATGCGCAGAAAGCAAAATGTACTTGTCCTTTTCAAGTCCAAGTCTGTCCAAAACATCACTCTTCTGAATCTTTTCCAGATTCATGTGAAGCACTTCCGCCATAGGAGAACCAGTCATATATGTCCTCTCTTTCGGAAGTCCTGTATCTGCAAGGTATTTACGCGCAAACTCTGAATAACATAAATTCACATCAGAAATAACATCTACAATACGTCTATTTGTTTCCTCTGGAAGGCACTCATCTTTACATCTGTTTCCTGCTTCCATATGGAAAAGCGGAATATGTAATCTCTTTGCAGAAATTGCTGATAAACAAGAGTTTGTATCTCCCAACACAAGATATCCATCTGGCTGAAGTTCAGAAAGAAGTTCAAAAGATCTTCCTAAAATATTACCACAAGTCACTCCAAGATTCTCTCCAACAACAGGAACCAGGATATCTGGTCCGAACTCACCAAACGTATTCTTTAGTTCGAAGTCTTCCCAGAATACAGTACTCAAATTTCTATCCCAGTTCTGATTGTAATAAACAACACAACAATCAAAATATTCTCTACATCTTTTGATTACCGCAGCAAGACGGATAATCTCCGGACGTGTTCCGCAACCAATCATCACTTTTGTGCGGCCATCATTCTTCCATTTAAAATTATGTTCAACCATTTCAATATCTCTCCCATCAATATAACTTCATTCTTGTTTATAGTTTTTTTATGGGGTCTGCCCCCCTTTAGTTATCATTATTTTTCATCCTTCTGCATATAAATATATTAAAAGCCTCTTATAGAAAGGAGCCTTTACCGTATGACTAATTTCATTATCCTTATAGTTACTTTTTCTCTTTTTTGTACAATCCTTGCTTTTTGCCTGTGTGCTGCCTCCACAAACTAAGAGAAAACAAATTCTAATACTTGCTCCCTCTTACTTTAAAAGCCAACGCCACTCCTACAATAATACCTAAAATATTAAACAGTACATCATTGATATCTGCACAGCCTCGTTTTGTAATGTACTGTGTCATTTCACATGCTATCGACAAACACGCCCCTGCCAGCACAATATTCGTCATGACATACTGTTTCTTTTCTACCTTCCCAGTTATATATCTATAGCAAGTATATCCAAACGGAACATATAATAGGATGTTTAATATTCCTCCTGCCCAAAATCCGGCTTCTTTCCATTCACCTATATGAAATCGAACCGGTTCCATATATCCATGATCCCGGCGTACCAATGTAATATATATAATCAAAAAAATACTATATATCACACTAATACACGGTTTCTTTTTTCTTAATTTCCAGACAATACAACTTACCAATATTAGAAACAACAGTTCTTTTTCAGTTATATTCATGCTTGCACTATACTGAATCTGGTGCAATATCTCTTTAATTAAAATAATGTCTCTCCATTCTGAATATCTGCATCATCACCAACAATCACTTCATTGCTGACAGTCACGTTGCTTCCTATCCGGACTCTTTTTCCAACCTTTGCATAAGTTCTTACAACAGAGTTGGTATAAATCAAAGCATAATCTTCTACAGCGCTATCATGATGAACTTCTACTCCCGGATTCAGCAATACACCGTTACCTACTGTTGCACCATTCTGTATCAGAGAATTGTTCAATAACACACAGCCCCATCCCATCTTGGAATAAGGGCTGACATATGCGCTTGGAGAAATAAGATTCGGAAATGTATATCCAATCTCCATAGCCTGCTGGTAAATGTGTTGTCTTAATTTATTATTCCCGATTGCAACAACCAGTAAATGATACGACTCATAAAGTTTCTCTAAATCAGAAATGTGTCCTGCAACCGGAATATCACAGATTACTGTTCCAACTTCAAATCCATCATCTACAAATGCGCAATCATACGTCTCTCTAGCAAGCTCTGATACTACTCGTCCAAATCCACCAGAGCCGACCAATAAAAGTCTTTCTCTCTCTGCCATTCTATTAACGCTGAAGTTCTTTCAGTGCCTCCTGAACATAATCTGTCGTTAAAATCTTCTTTACTGTTCCTTCTACGTCTAAACGTTCTGTGTTATGACTTGTGTAGGACTCATCTGACATAGTATGTACCTCACCTTTTACTACAAACTTGTCATAATTCAGATCACGGTTATCTGCTGCCACACGGAAATAATGTCCCATGTCTTCACTTCTTAATCGCTCTTCTCTTGTCATAAGAGTCTCAAACAGTTTCTCTCCATGACGAGTTCCGATAATATTGGTACCTGTATCACCGAATAACTGCTGAACAGCTTTTGCCAAATCTCCGATTGTAGATGCGTCTGCTTTCTGGATAAACAAATCTCCCGGATTCGCATGCTGGAATGCAAACATAACCAAATCTACTGCCTCATCCAAATTCATTAAGAAACGAGTCATATTCGGATCTGTAATGGTAATCGGGTTCCCAGATTTAATCTGATCAATAAAAAGCGGAATAACACTACCACGGCTGCACATTACATTACCATAACGTGTACAGCAAATGGTTGTCCCACCACGCTCTGCTGCTACACGGGCATTGGCATAAATGACATGCTCCATCATAGCTTTTGAAATTCCCATTGCATTGATTGGATATGCTGCTTTATCAGTGGATAAGCAGACAACTCTCTTTACTCCTGCATCAATCGCTGCATGTAATACATTATCTGTTCCGATTACATTGGTCTGTACTGCCTGCATCGGGAAAAATTCACAAGACGGTACCTGCTTCAAAGCTGCTGCATGGAAAATGTAATCAACTCCCGGCATAGCGTCTTTTACTGACTGTGGGTTACGTACATCTCCAATATAAAATTTTACCTTCTTAGCCCGATCCGGATGCTTTGCCTGTAATTCGTGCCGCATATCATCCTGCTTTTTCTCATCTCGTGAAAAAATACGAATCTCCTTCAAATCCGAATCCAAAAAGTGTTTCAGAACAGTAGATCCAAAAGATCCCGTTCCTCCTGTAATCATTAAAGTTGCGTTATCAAATGCTGACATTTTTATTTCCTCCTAAATCTCATCATAATCTTTTAAATTTTTGTGACCAGTAAAATCATAAATTGTAAATTCATTTTTATTAAAAATTTCACTTCTTATCAAGCAATATTTGATATTTTTTATATTAAATATTGCAAATACAATAAAATAATGAATCAATCTTCTCACTCATGCAGTCCACATTCATAATATAATACTCTATCATATTCTCAAACTATTTTTCGACACTCTGCCTTATTTTTTGACGAGCCTGCAAATATATATTCATAATCTTCTTTTTATTAAAAAAATAGTTTACACTTACATAACTAGCTATAATTATAACTGAAATTCCAAATGCTTTTATAATCCATTTAAATATTGACTCCGCACATACCGGTATTAAAATATCAAATACATAATAGACTAATATCATTACACTTAAATTAATAGCAAAATTTTTTATTGTAACCCATATAGGAAGTTTAACTAAGTGTTTATGTGTATACAAAATAACATCTGTTGTTCTAAATAGATATGAGCATACAGTCCCTATTAATAATCCATATAATCCTAAATCAGTAAAGAAAAACAAGAATAATGAGACTGATATATTTATAATTGCTTCTATTATTGCTCCAGCCTGAGTTTCTTTAAAATGCCCAGCTACATTAATTGTTATAAGAGATGGAATGCGAATTTGATTCATTAATAAAATTAAAGTAAATAACACTGGTAACTTTTTATCAACATAAGAAACATCGTCAACCCCATTTGTATAAAGCGAAACAAAAGGCAAAATCATTACTAATGCAATAGAACAAATTACAAAAAGAATAAACGACAATATAAACTCATATAGTTCAAAAGCATCTTCAAATTTATTTCTATCGCTATGGAATAGTCGTCCAAAGGAAGATTGTGGCGCTTGCATAAATGTTGTTTGAACTATTGAACTTAACTGTCCAAATACCATATTATAAATTCCGTACACACTTACTACTTTTAATGTACCAAATAATGTTAAAATAATAACATCTGTATTATTTACAACAATTCCTGCAATGCTATGAATTAAAACATTCCATCTCTTCCCAATTGCCGCTATATCAGGCGGATACCTGTAATTCACTTTATTATATTTAACTCTTACATAAATAACATACCCAGCATTTTTTATAGCAGTACAAGCTAAATTCAATAGCTGTACTAATACTATGCTCTGACCTGCATTTAATGCAATCACCCTCAATACGCAAGAAGCAATAACACTAATGCTATCTAATGCATATAATACGTATATTTTTCTATCTGCATCAAGAAGCGCTTTATATTTTCCTCCCATAATATAAGAGATTACATAACTACTACCAGTAATAATAGTCAGTAGTCCTGCAGTAGCAAACTCAACTTCTCCACTAACCGCTAATGGAATCAATACAGATACGCCTAGTAACAAGGTGAAAAATATTGCAGATATTTTTTTGTATTCTATACCTGTAGCAGTTAAAATGCCACTAACCTTTTTCCAATTTCCAACAGCTAATGGATCATATAGTGCCTGCACAGATGCTGTTCCTAATCCAGCTTCCAGTAATACTAAGTAAGCCATCACCTGATTGATTGACGTTGTCAATCCATTTAACGTTGAGCCAAATGCCAATAACAAATATCTTTGAACAATTAAACCTGTTACCAAAGAAATTAATCTTGAGACAACTGACATTACCATGTTTTTTGATGCTGATTTCATATTTTGACTTTACTCTCCAATTATATCTATAACCTTTTTTACTATATCATTATTTTGATATTGAAATTTACTCGTCACACTTTTCAAATGAAAGTAAAATTGTTTATCTTCAATTATTTTTCTACATGCATTTGCTACATATTGCGGGCTTTTTTCACAAATAAATCCGTTTTGTCCATTGACAACAACTTCTTTTGCAGATTCAAAATCAGTAGAAATAACTGGTTTTCCTAAAATCAATGCTTCATTTGCAACCATAGGGTGGGCTTCAAAATCTGATGTCAAAACAAAAATATCACAACAATTGACAATAGGAAATGGATTTTTTAAACCTCCTGTCAAATACACATACTCTTCCAACCCTTCATGAATAATCATTTCAGCGAGTTCTGAATATAATTGCCCATTTCCAATAATAAACCAACAAAAATCAACTCCAGCTATTTTTAATAACTTTGCTGCCTGGATTGCTATGTCAAAACGTTTTTGTTGTACAAGCCGTCCTGATGAAACAAATTTAAATTTTTCTTTACACCTAAGGCTTTTTAAAAGCTTCTCATTATCCAAAATAATTTTTTCAATTGGAACTGAAGCTCTAGATCTAATCTGTTGGACATTCAAAGTATTATACACATAATCGATATGATTTGGATTAAAATTCAAACCTTTTTGAAAATTCTTTTGTCCTGCCTTAGAAACACAAATAATTTTATCAAACGAAGCATATTCTCTATTCATTTCATCAACTCCGCCATATAATTGTAAAACATTTTCAAAATCATTATGTACCCATGCTATTTTTTTTTGTGCAACAATATTAGAAACAAATTTTGTAGCTATACTTTCTTGATAAGCTATAACACAATTATATTTATTAGAAAATGATTTTCCAGCTATTTCAAACGCAATCTTCTCTGTTGTCTTTCCTAATACCTTTCCTTGAATGGCTAAAATTGCTCTTTCGACTAACAAATCAAACCTATTGAGTCTTACAAGTTTATTCCTAGTTGCACTGACTGATTGAAGGATTCTATTTGCTGGTAAAATATGTGCAACCTGTTCTGCTTGTTCTATAAGTTCCCCATATCTATCCATAAACAATACATCTATAGATAAGTCTTCATTATTCTTTAAAAATCCAAGCAAATTAATTAAAGATGTCATTGATCCGCCGAATCCAATACTTTGAAGTACAAACAAAATTTTAATTTTTTTATCTTTTTTTAAATAACGGTTCATCTTGGTTTTTCCTCATTAAAAATTTTATACTCTTGGCTATCATATGACGCACTCTCATATAAAATGGTGGAGTTACTATTTTGTTAATTCTACTTTCATATTCTAAATCTGTCATAACCGCTTTGGGATGTTTCAACGGGAACTCTAAAGGGTATGACGGCATTCCACAAAAACGTCTTGTCATAACTTTATTCATAGAATTTCCACCGTGTTCAGAATCCATATCCACACCAATATTTCTAATTTGATTGCAAACAGGCGAAATTCCAAACATACTATTGGTTCGAACAGTCAGACACATTTGATAGTCCCATGAATACGGATTTTTCCCTTGATCAATCTCTTTTTCATAACGCAATAATGGTGCTGCATAAACATCTAACATAGCTTTATTTGGAAAATCTTTAAAAAATCTTTCTCTTACATAGGGATCTCTAAATTTTTCAATCTTTCCGTCATAATATTTAAGAAATTTCTTTGACCATGAGGCCCAACCACATGGCAACATATGCTTAGTAAACATATAACTTGCACCATCTTGAGCCTGATATTTTCCCAAATAATTCGTTCCACAAATCCACATTATTCTAGTATCATTTTCATACCTATTTAACAGTTCTTTACAATATGGGAAAAAGGTTAGCTCTGGTAAGTTATCATCCTCTAAAAATATTGCATACTTTTCCCTTTCAAATACCCATTTTGCACCTAATGCAATATTTCCATATACCCCACGATTTTCTTCTGCATAATTCTTTATGACAGTACACTCCCAATCAATTGCCTGTTCAATTGCTCGTCTTGTTTCATTCACTCTCTTTATTTCTTCACTATTTCTTCCTTGATCTGATATCAAATAAATTTTATTTACCCTAGCTTGTCTAAGTTTCTCAACTATCTGTAGAACAGTGTCCTTCCTTTTAAATAAGATAAGTACAACTGGAATATCAAATGTATTTTGTTCGTTCATTTTCTCTTTTCTCCTTCTTAACTAACATAGCTGGTATACAAGCTATATATAAAGCAAATTCAATTCTGTAATATGGTTCGAGAGTGCAACACATAAACAGTATCGGAATTATTATAATAAGTTCAAGTTTGCAAAGCTTTAATACCTTAATTATAATACAAACACAATATAGCAGAAAAATTGTTTCTCCCAAAACTCCAAAGGAAAATAAGATACTTACAAACAAATTATGTGCCGGAGCTCCCACGATACTTTTTCCAATTAACCCTCTTCCAAAAATAACTTGTACTAAGTTTCCCTGTTTGAAATTTGCTAAATATTGTGTCCACAATGTAAAACGGCCATTTCCTGATGATACATCTCCTTGGGCAAAACGCTTTAAAATAGGCTCTAAAAGTCCCGTATTATAAGCAAAAATAAATAAGATACAAATTGCGCCTAAAAATATAATATTTCTACTAATTGACTTCACGTTTAAAACAATATACAGTATTATAGCCATTATTAATCCTAAAATTGCTGATCTAGACGCTCCAACAACAATAATGAAAATATCTGCAACTATAATTGCAACTATGCCTGTCTTGAAAAATATATTAATTTCTTGTGCATATTCTATTAAAAGCACAACTGAATTTAATATACATAACATTAAAAATAATGATTGATAATTTCTATCAACTAGAAGACCATTTTCGTTAATTAAAGCTGTTAATTCCTGTATAGAAGAGTGGCTAATATAATATGGAATTATCCCAATTGCCATAAATAAACCACTAAGTAAAAAAGCAATCTTAACTGTAAAGTTGGACGATTTTTCTTCCACCATAAGTGTTCCTAAGATGTAAATGCAACAAACAACTGGGAAATATGTATTATATTCATCAGAATTCATTACCCCGAATTCTGACATAAACATCTGAATCCCCAATGCAACAAGTAGCATTTGCGCCATATCAAATTTTATGATTCCCTTTTTTTGATACAGCTTAATTCCAACCAATAATAGTATATAAATAATCATTACACTACTATTTAATGAATAATAAGCACTAAATGAATCCATCGTTGAGATTGCAATATATTCTCTGGTAACATTTAATATTAAAACAAATGCAATTCCACAACTATTTTTTTTACAACACCAAACACCTAATATTAGTGCCATAACTTGATATACAATGGCAATATTATGATTATATGGAAAATACATTGAAAATAACATAAGACCAACAATCATAAAAAAAACCTTTGTGTCTATTCTTTCTAAAAGTTTTGTTGTTTCTATATTATTGTTCTTCATTACTCCCCTCCATAAAAAAACAACCTAACTCTTTTAAATATGTTTTATAGTCAAAAAATTTTTCTGCAGTAGATCGCGCAAACTTTCTCATTCTCAAATACTTGTCATTATCAATCTTTTTTAAACTATTAAGAACATAGATCAAACTGTCTTCTGATAAGTCACGAATAAGAAATCCATTTTCTCCATTAATTAAATATCGTCCAATACTTCCTGTATCATTAGCAATGACAGGAGTTCCAACAGCCATACTTTCAGCCAACTTAGTTGGAAATCCAGCATCAGATGATTTTCTTTTTTCTCTTAGGAAAAATGTAAAATCTGCTCTTGCTATATTAGAATAAACCTCTTTTTGCGGTATTTTACCATTTATATGAAAACAACATGCCACTCTATTATATAAAGCATCATCACCAATATTTTTTCTTAATTGCTGTTCCGTGGGACCATAAAACTCAAATAAAAAAAACTTCTTGCCATCCCCCATTTTATCTAATGCTCTTGCCATTGGATTTATTTTTTCTTTACCATTACCCAAGCTACCTGAAAATGCAATACATATTTTTTTATTACACTTATGAAAATCCGCTTGAATTGTCGAAATATCCAAAATTGTTGGAATTAAAAATGTTTTAAAATTCTTATTTGTATAATATTTTTCAAAAAAGGGACTAATTACAACATAACCATCAGGAGAAACAGAATTAATTTCTCGTATATACTCTCTATAATAGGGATTAAACTTTCCAAAAATAAATGAACTTTTATCATACCATTCACACTTTTCCACAAATATAGGTACTCCATATTTTTTTGCTAATTCGCAAATAACCGGAAGTGCATATGTGATAGAATTAACAAAAATTGCGTCGTATTTTTTCCCCTTCAAAAACTTTTCTAGCACTTTCTTATATTTATATGCTACACCTATTCCTAATTGTGTAATCCGGTTTTGTGGATAATTCATAGAAATATATTCAATATCTTTTACTCCAAATGTTTTTGCTTCTTCTATATCCAAATTGGCTGATATCATTGTAATTTTATATCCAATTTCATGGAAAGCCTTTACGAAATGTCTTACACGTGACGAGTATGCACTTCCATATGGATAGCTTTTATCTGTTAGAATTAAAAGATTCATTTTGTCTCCTTTTCTTTTATAATCTTTGATATAACACACTTCCATTGTCCAATCACGTTTTCCTTTTTAAACTTTATCGAATCTACCATTGCTTCTTTACCAAGTTTTTGTCTTATATCTTTATTTTCAAAAAGAGTAATAATTGAATTTGCTAATTCTTTGTAATTTCCAATTGGAACAATTATACCATTCTTTCCATTATCAATTAGTTCATTCGCTCCTGGATAATCCGTACTAATACACGCTTTTCCCTGCATCATAGCCTCAATCAGAGCATTAGATAGTCCCTCATAATTTGATGACATAACAAAAATCGAAGATTTCGAAACCCATTTGTTAACATCCTTCTTATTTCCTGGTAAAAACACATTGTTTTCCAATCCTAATTGAAAAATTTGCTGTTTTAGTTCTTGTTTTAGTGCACCATCTCCATAAATATAACATCTAACCTCTGGATATTTTCCCCTAACTAGGGAAACAGCCTTAATTAATAATGAATAATTCTTTTGCTCTACCAATCTTCCTGCTGCTGATATTTCAAATTCATTCTCATCAAATGCGTTACTTTTATTTATTTCTACCGGATTAGGTATAATGTAACTTTTACTATCTAATTTTCTATTAAAACATTCTTTTTCATAATTAGTTTGGTAAACTATAGCAGTGGCTTGAGCATATATTTGATTGCAATACCATTGCATTATTTTACTTCTTCCATCATGCTTTGGATCATTTCTTTCCGAAACCAAAATCGGAATGTCTATTCCAAGTGTAGCAGTCAATACTAATGCATTAATTCTTCCAATAAATGAAATCACACAATCTGGTCTTCTCTTTTTTATATACTTGCGTATAGAAAAAAGCCATTTAATGGCATTTTTTTTATATGAACCATTCTTCATTGACAAATTTATAATTTGAATTTTGGGATTTAAATCAAATTGTTTCCTATTTACTTCATTTTTCAATAAAAGAACTATATCAACATTCCATCCATTTTGAGCATACTCATTAGCCAGAAGACTTATAACTTTCTCTGCCCCTCCGCTCATCATGCTACCTATAAAAAAACTAATTTTCATTATATTATACCTTTACTTTCTCACATATGCTCTACAAAAAATTTTAATTCCATGAAGCAAATCAAATTTCTCTTTAAATATATCAACGACTTCATATGTTCCATCTGTTGTATAGGTATGTACTCTATCAAATATCTTTTCTGTCATAATTTTTTTTGCTGATATTGTATCTATTAAATGTTCAGAATACGGTTTTAGAGAATCAATCTCATAAATCAATAAATTTTCTCCGTATTTTCTTCTACAATCCTGTGCCAGTCTCTTATTACCTTTCAAAAGATACCCTGCTGGTCTTCCAATATTTTCTTGATATTCTATTACAGATTCTTCATTAAGCGTCTTATTTTCCATATCAAGTGAAAAGCATACTAATTGCCATCCAGTACCAATAGATTTATATGAAAGAATCCCCAAATTTTCTCCATCACGAAAAACTGTTGAATCGACATATTTTGCTCCTCTTACCAAATCACAATCCTTTACCCACTTATTGGGAAATTGCTCTGCTCTATACAATGAAATACTATTATTTGCTGAACTTTCAGGAATCATATAATACACTCCTTTATGCTCAAAAACACAAGGATAACTCATATGATATGAATTTTCAATAATTAGACCTTTATATACAGGTTTATCATTTTCAAAATGGTAATACCCAATTGATGCTTTTCCCTTTTTAACTTCATATACTTCAACAAACAAATAATGTTCACCATTAGTTGTAAAAAGCATAGGGTCAGCAATCCACATATCCTGAGCTATATCTATTACTTGATATTTTCATTTCCCTTTTTTCGATAACCAACATACCATTGTCCTCCTACGAAAGCTTTTTGAAATAAATTTTTTAAATTCATTTTAGCTCCTCTCTTTTATTTGTAAATGTCTGCTTATAGATATTATATAATTCTTTCTTTACAACATCTGCCGAAAACGCTTGTACCTTTCCTCTATTATAATTTCCCATTTTTTGGCAAAGGATCCTGTTTTCATTTAATATGTTAAAAGCTTCTGCAAAAGCACTAGGATCTTTCGGATTACATATGAATCCACCATTTGAATCAATCAAATCACGAACTCCTCGAGTATTACTCCCAACACACGGTAATCCAAGATCCATTGCTTCTAATAAAGACCGTGGCATCCCCTCACGAAAAGACATCATTGCAAAAACATCTGACATTGCTAGCAGTTCTGGCATATCCGTTCTATAGCCTAATAAATGAAAACGATTTATCACTCCTAATTCTTCTGCAAGTTTTATTAAATTGTCTTTTTCGCTTCCAACTCCACATGCCACATAATGTGCATTCTTCACTTTATCTAATGCTCGAACAATTACTTCTGTATTCTTATTTTTATTTAACTCACCTGCTGATATAATAACAAACGCATCTTTTGGTACTCCAACGCTTTTTCTCTTGTCCGCCCGGTTAATGCCTACTTGAACTCCTACCTCAACTCCCGCACCATGAACCAAATAAGGGGGTTCTTTACTCCTCAAATTAAATTTTTGAGCAGCCAAATAATCCTCTTCTGTGATTGTTATAAGCGTATCTGTATAATGTGCTAAAATTTTTTCTTCCATTTTATACAGAGTTTGATTTATAAATGGAGCTCCTTTGAAAAACAAAAATCCATGAGCTTCATAAAGAACTGGTTTTATTTTCTTTTTTTTTGCCGCTAAACGCGCTATCATTCCTCCAATTGGTGTACTACACATAACCGCTTCAATATTATAATAATCAATTATACGTAAAATTTGCTTGTATGCTATAATATTATTCTTGTTAAATGGATTAGTATTAATATCGATTTGCTCTATTTTGCAAGGAATAACACTTTTATCTGCGACAAATTTTGAAAAATCAGCTGCCCATATCACTTCATGTCCTAACTTTTCTAACGGCTCTAATACATTTTGAAATCCTAATGCAAATGTTTTCACTTTATTTGTAACCATTAATATTTTCATTTTTTCCCTCACCAAATACTTTATTAATACATCTCTTCGTTGCACCTATTCCATATTGAACAAACTCATCTCGAAATTGCTTAGTATTAGCACACTCTTTAATATAATCCATTTCTTTTATTTGTTGTAACAAACTTTCTTCTGTTCTACAACTTCTATTTGGATACACTTTATCTATTGAAAAATAAGTTCCTCTTTCCATCAAATATCTGTCATAATCATATGCATAGCAAAAAATCGGCCTACACAAAATTGAATAATCAAATGCAATAGCAGAATAGTCTGTAATCAGAATATCTGCTGCAATCAATAAATCATTAACAGCTGGATAATCAGACATATTACGTACGAATTCATTATATTCTACCCCGAGTACTTTTGTCGTTTGATGATGTGCTCGAAACAAAACTACATACTCACCTTCCAGTTCTTTCTGCCATTTATCAAAATGAATTGGAGGTTTTATTGAATAAGTTTTTCCTCCATCTATAGATTCTCGCCATGTTGGCGCATAAAGAATAACTTTTTTATCATCTGGTATATCTAATTTTCTTCTCACTTGTTCTTTTGTATCATTGTTTGCAAGCCATAATTCTTCATTTCTTGGCATACCACATCGAAGATAACTTGATTCTTTCGCGTTAAATGCACTCTTAAATACTCGCTCATCATAATCTCCCGATACCACAAGGTAATCTAGCGTATCAAAATTATAATCTTTACGACCAGGACAATCATTTCCTATATATTTCAGTGCAATACCATGCCATGTATTTAAATACACCTGTCCCTTTTTTTTAAATTTCAAACCACGTTCAATATTAGTATTTGTAATCCAGTATTTAGCTTTTAACGCTGTTTTAAAATAAGCTGGTGTATCTATTTTTACTGTTTCAAGTTCTGGATAATTTTCAGGATGTTCAAAAGCCCATACACAATGATATTTTTTTAATTTTGTCTGATTCTGCATATAATCATACAAAACCTTCGGGCTATCATTAAAATTCTTTCCCATGAAAGATACGAACAACACCATATTTTCATCCGTCTTCTGAAATTTTCCCCATACTATGAATATAAAACTCATAATTACAACATACAATTTTTGTATTAATCGGTTGTGTTTTAAAATATAAATCAATCTATTTCTCATAACACCTATCATTTTACTTTCTTATCTGCTACTGTGGATCTGTATTAATCTCTTTATGGGATGTTTCACTCTCCACATCAATTGCATTTGCATCATATAAATCATGTTTAATCTGGCTAGTACTAATTTCTGGTGTTCTTGGCAAATATACTACATCAACACCTTCCTCTTTTAAGAAATCAAATTTTCCTTTCCAATCATCACCCATAACAAAAGTGTCCACATGATACTCATGCATATCAGAGCGTTTCTGTTGCCAATTGTTTTCTGGAATAACTAAATCTACATAACGAATGGCTTCTAAAAGCTGTTTTCGTTGCTCATAGGTAAAATATGTTTTTTTATGTTTTTCTTTCCAATTAAACTCATCTGAAGAAACAACTACAATAAGATAATCCCCCAAAGCTTTTGCTCTTCTCAACAAATTAATATGTCCATAATGTAACAAATCAAATGTTCCATATGTTATTACACGTTTCATTTCTATACTCCTAAAATATAAGTTTCTATTTTAAATTTTATTACTTCTTAATTATTTATCTTCTCGAAGTTTCAACTCTTCTTTTCCTTCTCCAACACCTTCTGTACTTTCTTTGCTTGTCAGTATCTTGACCGTCGCAAGCATAATCGTAAGGTCTTCCAGGATGCTTGGTTTGGAGATATACATAAGATCCATCAATAACTTGTCATAGAAAGTAGTATTATACTTTCCATATACCTGAGCATAACCAGTAAGTCCTGCCTTTGCCTGAAGACGAAGTCCGAATTCCGGCACTTCTTTTTCAATCTCTTTTTGAAGTTCCGGTCTCTCCGGACGAGGTCCCACCAGACTCATATCACCTTTTAAGATATTTAGGAGCTGTGGAAGTTCATCTAATCTGCATGCACGAATAATGCGTCCAACCTTTGTAATTCTTGGATCATTTTCTCCTGCTGACAGAACTGCTCCACTGTATTTTTCAGCATCTACTCGCATACTGCGGAATTTTAAAATTTCAAATACTTTTCCATCTTTTGTAAGTCTCTTTTGCTTATAAAATGCCGGACCTCCATCTGACTTCACAGCAATTGCCGTAATTAGGAATAATGGAGATAATACAATTGTTGCTATTCCCGATACTACAATATCCATCGTTCTTTTAATGATTTGATATTCTATCGATGGCTTATATCTCTGAGTTTTCAAAATTGGTAAGTGTAACATATGTATCTGTTCCGATCCACGCATCATAACATCTGCAATTCTCGGAATCATAAAAAGTTTAATCTTATGATTAATACAATGTTTTAGTATGATATTTCTTTCGCGAGAATGTATCCCACACAAAAATGCGGCATCAAATTCTTCCATTACTTCCAGCTTATCCATAATACTTTCCACTGGATAAACCGTCTTGATATTAAATCTCTTTTCAAGTCCATATGTATGAATAAGATTTTCCATTCCCATTCGTTCATCATATATCACAATTGTACGAAGCGGAGGATGTGTAAAAAAATAACTTTGATGCATAACATATGCCCATATTACTCCTATAACACACTGCCCACCCCAGGTAATAAGTCCCGGAATCAGATTCGGTAAATGGATAGATAACATCCAAATCAGGATATACATAATAATATCCGTAATCATGGTTGCCAGTACTTCACCAAATATAACATCTCGAATCTGTAAGATGGATACGCGAAAGCAATCCAATCTTTGTCCAAAATAATAACAAATAAAAAAGAATATTATCATAACAAGTACGCTAACCTGCTTTGATCCGACTGTTGTGGTTCTCGGTTCGTAATATAATGTCCAACATATTAAGAACGGAATCATCAGCAACACGATATTTGCCATTTTTACAACTGCAAATGGAATTTTTTTCATTTCCTAAATCCTCACTATAACTAAATCTCAGCTCTTATGACCATTTTATATAATACAAACAATTTGTTTGTGTGTATTCATTTTCATTGTCTCGTTTATGTCATTCATTTCTCAAGTCCAAGAGAAGCTGACGTATAATTTTCATACTTCAGCTCCCCTAAGCCCTAACATTTTCAATTAAGCATTCTTTTTTCTGAATGCTACAACTGCTGCCGCTCCTAAAAGAACGACTGCTGCGCCAGCGAATGGCACTGTGTTTGTGGAATCAACACCTGTTTTTGGTGATGTTCCTGTTGTATTTGTCACTGCCTGTGAAGCATCAACTTTCGCAATAATTGCGATTGGTGACAGATCCTGAACCTCAAATGTAAGCTCTTTATTGTTAAGATCTACATTAGATGGTGTAATAACTTCCCATACATTACGTGCAGTACTGAAGTGAAGTACTTTTACATCTGTCATTCCCTTTGTAAGTGCAGGTACAGATAATGTTACCTGATATCTTCCGTCTGCAAGCTGAACGCCACCATTAATTGGTGTTACATCCATGAATGCAGAAACTAACGACTCCCCTGTAAGATCTGATGCGATGCTGGATTCAGCTTTTGCAATATCATCCAGTGTCTTAGTTCCTGCATTGACGTCTTTAATCAGATCTGCTGCTGTCTGATTTACTTTAGCAACATCTGCAACCTCACTCTGTGACATAGCTTCTACGTCATATTTTCCCTGGGCTGCTCCAGTTGCTGCCATTGTTGTTGTCTTACTTGCAGCGGATACACCTACAACCTGCATTGCAAATACTGTTACCAGCATAGCCAGGCTGATCAGTTTCTTCTTCATTGGTCCTTACCTCCTTTTCCTAATTATTGTTCTATAGATACTAGTACGGCTTGTACCAGGTATCTACGGTTGTCCATACCTGCATAGCAGGTAGATAGTGTGATGATCTTATCATCTGCAGTCACACTCGCTGCTGTATCAATATTCGACTTCATATCCCGGATACCGAATACCATATCCAGGTAAGCCTGGTAAATGTCTTTGTTATCAAAGTTAAAGCTTTGAAGCAGATGCCGGTTGTCATACAGGTATGCTGCAAAGATCTGGTAATGCAAGATCTTGTCCGGCATGTAGATGATGACTTCTTTGTTCTGATCAAAGAAATCCCGGTCCATATATTGATGCAGACCGTCGAACATGGAGCCATTTGCCATGCCGTGTCCGTAAATCACGGTGTTCGGATCTTCGAAGGTCTTCGTATTGTAGTCCTCGGTAAAGATTGCTCCGGCTTTGTTCTCATCATGTTCCACACTGTGGTTCAGGTAATAGCTGTTATCTGTCCCGCTCTGTGCGATTGGATAGTCGATGACGGTTCCCGGTACTTTGATCCATGCATAAATGTCTGGATTCATGTTCTGTAATGTCTGGAAGTCGATTGGTATCTCGACGATACTTTTCGGTGTCTCTTCCGGTTCTTCTGTCACGACTTTTTCTTTTATTTTTTCATATTCCTGCCCTGCATGGGCATCTTGATAATATTGGTAATATGCAATTCCTCCGCAGATCAGTCCGGCTGCTGCCAGTATCCCTGCTACGACGTATCGTTTCTTCATGATTCTATAGCCCCTTACGTCTTATTGCTCATTTGTCTGTTTTTTCATCTATTTTATTTCTTGATAGAATGTCTCCATAATCTTTGTATACAGAGCATCGTCGTCTACTTGGTATTCATCGTAGGAAAGACCTTGTGTTCCTTCTCCCGGAACGGTCCATTCTGTGTAACCGTCTCCTTCGTCTGCTGTCTGGAACAGCTTCATCAGACGGTCTTCGCTGATATTTGTGACGGTATATGGTTTGATCGCCACGAACAGATTCGCTGCAAATTTTGCATTTTGTTCATAGCATTCTTTTGCCTTTTTTGAAAACGCATTTAAGAATGCTTTCTGGCGTTCCATCCGGTAGATGGCGCTCTGGCTTTCATCTACATCTCTGCTTCTTAAGAAAACTTCTGTATTTTCTTCGGTCAGTGTTACTTCTGCACCTTCGGCAAATTCCGGATATTCATACTCCAGACTGTTATTTGGCACAGTCACTGTCAGACCGCCTACACTTTTTGTAAGCTCTGGAATCCCGTCTAAGTTCATGGCAAGATAACCCTGAATCGGAAGTCCATAAAAGAGATTGGACACTGCTTCCTGTGTAAGTTTGCAGCTCTCGGCGCCTCCGTCTCCATATCCATAGGAGAGGCTGATATGGTCTTTAGATTTTCCAAGGCTTTTTCCTTCCAGGTCAAAGCTTTCCACATCTGTCATCGTATCTCTTGGAATCGAAATCAGCGTCATTTCCTTTGTCTTGCGGTTCAGTGACAACAGGAATATGGCATCTGCCTGTCCTGCATCGGCTTTTCCGACTCTTGTCTCTGCCGGTGTACGCTTGTCTACTCCAAGTAATAAGTAGTTACTGAGATTTTGATTGTATTTGTAAGTCTTTCCCTGCCAGGTGACAGTGTTGGAATCATCTGCTTCCGCGGTTGCTTTCGCACTTGCCGCTTCTGCTGCTTTCTTTTTTTGGATACCTGCATATCCCAGACCTGCCACTGCAAGTACAGCTGCGCCTGCGATAATAACTGCTGCGAATCTTCCGTGGCGTTTCCCTGATGATTCTCGCCTTTCTAGTTTCCGTCTGTCTGATTCTCGCCTGCCTGATTCTCGTCTGTCTGGTTCTCGTCTGTCTGATCTTCGCTGTTCTGATTCTCGTCTGTCTGACTGGTGTTGTTCTGATCTTCGCTGTTCTGATTCTCTGTCCATGTCTGATCTGATTTCTCCTTCTGAATCTCTTCCTGCGCCGCTTTCTTTAACTCACTGCTATTTGCAGCTTCTTTCTTATGATTGAAAAATAAAAGCGAACCTAATATCAGGAATAATACGATACATGCAATCAACAGCAGAGTATTCTGAACCTTCGGGTTCGTCTTTCTTTTCTTCATACTGTTCTTTACATCCCTTTCCTACGCATTTTCATGATTCTGGCCATAGCCATAACCATACTTACTTCCATAACTGTAATAGGAATAATATTTTTCTTTTCTTGCATCAACCTTATTCAGCACAGCTCCAAGCATATGTGTTCCACTCTTTTCCAACTGCTTGATTGCTTTCTGCGCTGCACGGTATCCTACAAATCCACTCTCGATCAGCAGAATTGCTCCATCACACACCTTGCCAACAATAGCAGCATCCACCACATTTGCCATAGGAGGTGTATCAATCAGGACGTAATCATATCTCTGCTTCAATTCGATCATTAACTTTGCAAATACTTTTCCATTCAGAAGCTCGGATGGATTCGGAGCCATCGGTCCTGCAAAAATCACGTCCATATTTTCATAATTTGTTCCATATAAAATATCGCGCACCGGTGCCTGTCCGCTTAAGTACTGGGACAGTCCCTTCACGTCACTATCCACGAGATATCTCTGCACAAGGACAGATTTTCGGATGTCCGCATCCAGAAGCACCGTCTTCTTACCGGCCATACCCATTTCCTTTGCGAGCTGGAAGACAACATCACTCTTTCCCTCATTCGGGAAACAGCTTGTCACAAGAATCGTCTTAATATCCGCTCCTGCAAACTGGATATTTGTTCTCAGCGTCTTTAACGCCTCCTCGTAAAAGTAATTTGATTTACGAGGATCCGTCAGCTCCACCCGAAGCTTAGATGCCTTATTATCACGGCGGGACACTGCCGCTTTTGCCTGCGCATTTGTATATGTAGTTCTAGCTTGCTTTTCGTTTTCCTGCATCATTTCTCTTTGACTTCTTCTTTCCTGATCCATTAATATAATCCTTTCTGTCCGGAATTACACTCAGTGTAGATAATCCCAGATATTTTTCTATATCTTCTTCAGACTTAATCGTATCGTCCATGATCGTACGGACAACAATCACACCTGCGCACAGGATCATACCTGCCAGCACACCCATCACTGCCATCTTCGCCACGCCTGTATTCGATCTGGAAGTCGGAACCTCACCTTTTTCAATGATCTTAGGCGGTGTAACCTCCATCTTATCTCCGATATACTCAGAAGCAACCTCTGACAGCTTGTCTACAATCTCCTTCGCCTGCTTGGCATCAGAATACTCCACAGACAACTGCAGAATACGCGTATCGTCCTGGTTCGCAACTGTAATCATATCCTTCAGCTGCTTATAGTCCATGTCCAAATCTAACTGGTCGATAACATCCGTAAGCACCGGACGGCTTGTGATCAAGATGGAATAGTCCTTAGTAAGCTGTGAGCCCATCTGAAGATCCGCCAGAGAACTAAGCGTCGTCTCCTTGGTCAGTACAAGCATCATGGAAGAAGATGTGTACAGCGGCTTCACTAAGAATCCGGCATACGCACACGCAATACAGCCGAACAGCAGTCCCACTCCCAGAATCGCCAGTATCTTCGACTTGAGCACATAAAAGAGCTCCAGTAAGTCAATTTCCATCTCATCATTGTCGTAATTCTTTCCCATTAATCTGATTTCCTTTCTTGGGGGACGGGGTTTTTGGGGTTTTGGGGACGGAGGTTTTTTAAAAAAACCCCGTCCCCAATTGGACTTCTACCTGTCCCTCTTTGAATTGTGTGTGTTTTTACCCTCCCATTTTCTAGGGTTTCTTTTATTTCTAACCTGTCCCTTTTTGAATTGTAAAAAATTTTGGAACAATTTATGTTTTAGGCTTGTGTGATCCGCGGTCATCTAATATTCTTCTTGCATTGCCTTGTATCAATGCCCATACATAGTCTTCAGGCAGATTCTTGTTCAGCCACTTCTCAACGTGTTCTGTCTGTGGACTGCGTTCTCCGCTATTGTGCATATCTGTTCCCAGGTAATGGACCAGACCATCTTTCAGTTGTCGCTTACACCACTGTGCTGTATTATTATTCCATCCTCCATCTATAGAGCTGTAATTCATCTGGATTCTTGCTCCTGTATCAGCCAGCTCTTCCAGTCTGCCTTCTTCTCTTAACACATGATATCTTTCTACATGTGCCAAAATTGGGACATAACCTGCCATCTGCATCTGGCGCACTGCGCTGAATATCTTAGAGTAAGCTGTCCCCGGGAGGAATTCCAATAACACATATCTGCTGTCTGCCAGCGTCAGAAGCTTACCTTCCTTTAGTAACTGTCTTGTATCTACCGAATACATAATTTCCTGTCCCGGAAATACCGGAAGCCTGACTCCAAGTCGTTGATATGCCTGAATTCTGAACTTCTTACACAATGTTCGAATCTCCTGCACTCGTTCTACGGATGCATTACGGACTGAGCCATGTGGCGTTACGATCATACCTACAAAGTCCTGATTCAATGCCATGCGTAGCATCGCTAATGTCTCTTTCGGATTTGCAGATCCATCATCTATACCAGGTAGTATGTGACAGTGCATATCTATCTTTTTCATCTCTACTCCTGTATATGTATTGTATATAAATTTCACTTATTTTTTACAGCACAAATGCCACCTGATACTTTTGACATGTACACAAGGTGGGAAAATTATCAATCTGCGTTATCACTATTTCATGCACTGCAAAAATAATATTTAGTTAGTCCTATTTCTTGACTACCTTTTATTACTAATTAAGGCTACCATGTTTTGACAATATTGGCAATAGACAAAAGCTGTCAATTTCTGTTTGGGGACGGGGTTTTTTTGAAAAAACCCCGTCCCCAAACAGACTTCTACCTGTCCCTTTTGAATTGTGTATTTTTTTATTTTTCCGTTTTTGTGGGGGTTCCGGTTTTTCTAACCTGTCCCTTTTTGGAATTGTGGAATGTTTTTGTACAATTTGTTTTTTACGCGCTTTCTTCGTATGCTTTTTATATAATCCAAGTCAATAATCCAATTAATACTAATATTCCTGCGATATACAAAAAGAATGCCGACTTATTTATTTCTTTATGATTTACTAAAAGTAGAATCAATCCTAAAAATAGTGAAATAACAATTCCTAATGAAATGTTCACGGTTGCTATGTATTTCCCATTTATATTATTTTGTGTAATGTTCGTAAAATTAACCATTATTAATGAGAACACTGATACGAATATTCCCATCAATGTTAAAATATTTGCATAGATATGATTAATTTTTTCATCTAAATTCTGACCAGCATCTTTTAAATTATTCATTCTCTCTTCGTACTCATCTTTGTATTTAGCTAATCCTAAATATTCGTCTTCATTATTGAATGAGGCATTGGACTGTTGGTCATATGTTTTTTCAGGTACTTCGCATAATTCTTCAAAAAATATCTGTGCAATTGAATCGTTTTCTTTAATCTTTATAGTTCCTGAAGATATATTCTGTACTCTTAAATAAAGGTATGTTTTATGCCCTGGATAATAGTGTGGACCTGCTACATATAACCCCTGACGCATTCGTGAATTTTTTTCACCAATTCTTCCTATTAAGTCGTTCGGCATATGTATTTCTTCTACTGTTTTAATAAATACAACTTCACCCGGTCTTAATACATAGGACGGAACTATATTGTTATTTTCAACTATTCCACTAATATGAAGATCATAGGATACTGCATTAACATATTTTTCATCATAACAATTTCCGCAAAATATCTCATCATGACGATTTTTTATATTTTTATCTACTAATATCATAACCTTCCACCTCTTTTCACTAATATTTTTTATTATAACACTTCAATTGCAAAATTCAACTAATCCGCCATATCTTCTTATGTTTTCTTACATATTATATTTTGTCAATAGTTTTGCGACAAGTTTTTGAAAAAAATATTATGCCGTGATTTTTTCCAACTCTTCTTTAAATAATTCTTCTGATGTTCTAAAGCCAAAAATCCCCCGTGGGTATGTGTTTATCCAATTTTCTATAAATTCAATGTCCCTATCTTGCTTTTCGTCAAAATCTTCCCCTTTAGGGATATGGCGGCGTATTAGTTTGTTAGTGTTCTCGTTGGTCCCTCTCTCCCAACTACTGTATGGGTGGCAATAGAATAGATATGTGCGTTTCTCCCCTGGTGTCAATGCTGAACGCTCCATACCCTTACAATCCGAAAACTCCACGCCATTATCTACCGTGATGCTTCTAAACACTTTGGAAAACATATCTCCCCATTTTCTTTCTAAACGGTCCAGGGCATCCACCACGCTTTCCGCCTTTTGGTCTTTCAGTTTAAATATAATCTCGTCCCTGGTCTTTCTCTCTGTTAATACAAGCATACATGATTTCGTAACGCCTTGTTTGCCCTTTACGGTGTCCATTTCCCAATGCCCGAATGTTTCACGGGTTGCCACTTCATCCGGGCGGTTCTCTATGCTCTCCCCGGCCGTTGCCCTCTTCTGCACCTGGACTTTCTTATTTTTCTTTTTCTTCTTTCCCTTAACGGGTAAATGCTTGTTGGTAAGTTTAAGGAATATGCCGTTATCAATATAGCGGTATAGGGTTCTTACGCTTATAGTGGTGCTAAATTCTATTCCGCTTGTTGCTACTGCTGCCAATGCTGCTTCCGGGCTATATTTATTTTCTACAATCTTATTTTCTATGTATTCCGCCAATTTAATATCATTGCCTATTTTAATATTTCTGCCTTTGCCCTGGGCGTTCCAATCATGGGTCTGCTGCCCCTTGTCACTACTATAACGCACCTCTTCCGTATAGTCTGAATTTCTATGTACATACTCGCCCCGTTTCATTTCTCTGTAAATTGTGCTTCTGTGAACGTGTAAATAGTCCGCAACTTCTTGTACGGAATGACCTTTGTTAAGTAGTGTTTCCATTGATATTCTATCATTTTGGCTTAACTGTTTGTATTTTCTACCCATAAAAATAACCCCCTTGATACGGCAATAGGGACAACCCGGAATAATCCGTTGTTGTCCCCGTCTGTTTCCTATGTTTCTTTCCTTATTCTGTGATTTCTTCTTTATAGGTTATTTCAATGGTAATACTAAATTCTTTTTCTAATTCATCATAGTAATATACATCTTTCCCGGCATCATATCTTAAATGCTTATAGTTTCCGCCGGAAACCTCGGACCATATATTTTCTATATTTCCCTTTTTCAAAAGGTTCTTTACTTTGCTTATGCCGCCCTTTTTAATATCTCCAATGTGGGTATTACACACAAATACTTGTAGTTGTTCCACCCCCCCTCACAAGATATAGTGGTTATTGTGGCTTTTTCGTTCAATTCATATTCGTAGATGTTTTCATCTTCCCTATTTTCTTCTATGAGGTCTTTCTTTTTTAACTTGTAATCCTCGTTTTTCTCCACAAGGTCCATAATATCTTCCATGTGGTCTTTTACGTTGTCAAGGATAAAGCGTTGGCTTTTTACAATATACCTCGGCTTTTTTTCTTCCGGCATCTGTACGGGCTGCGGTTGTACTGCTGCCGTGTTCTTTTTAGAAAATAGGTTACTAAATAATCCCATGTTGTGTTCCTCGCTTTCTTCCGTGCTACTCTTCCGTTTCCATTGCTTCCATTTTTTCTTTTACCGCCGAATACACAAACTCATTTACACTCGTCCCTACTGCCGCCGCTTTTTCCTTTATTACTGCTTTTTCCCCTTTTGGTACAAGTAATTCCATGCGGTCATAGGTTTTCTTTTTATATTCGTTCTGATATTTCGTCTGGTCGAACTCTTTTTTTATTTTTGGCATTTACGCCCTCTTCCTTTCTCTTGCCAAATGGTGTATAATACTTTTTGCAGTTTAGGGCGGTTTTGGCAAGTCCACCGCCCTTTCTGTTTCCCTAAAGCCTTACTTATTAAGTAGGGCTTTTACTCTTTCTTTGGCTTCTGCCAGGTCCTTACACTCGTTTAAGATTTCAAGTATTTTCCTAGTCTGATTTTCTTCTGCCGTTTCTTTAAGTAACTCGCCTACGTTCATATCCTCGTCCATGAAGTTCTCCTTTCTATGCTTGCCCATTACTCATTAAGTTTGTGTATCTCCCTTAACTGTCTTTATTATATAACATATTCCGTACTATGTCAATACATATTCCGTACTATTTTTAATTTATTTTTATGTGCAATAAGCCCGGCGGAACGTGCCAGGCTTAAAAGTGCGTGTATTTACCATTGATAAAATCACAAAAACAACGGGTTTCAATATATAGTTGCATCATATAGGCGTTTTGGGTTTCCGGGCATTGGTCTAAACGATTGTGTATATAAGCAATGCACCCTTGCCCGGTGTATTCCTCATTGCTTCCCCGTTTCACATTAAAACGTGGGTCAAAACTTGTCAGACAGTACCGCAACGCCTATTGTTGCAACCCCTCAACGGTTTATAGTGGCTTGGGACACTCGCACCCGTTCACGGTGTGGCCGTTTTAGTTGCCGGGCGGCTATTGTTCCGCCCTTGTCTTATGCAATTCTTGTTTGTTCCACATACTCTTGTGCTTCTTTTTCGCTTTCAAACCAATCATTATATATATCTTTTCTCCTGGTACTTGTATATGTACTTTCCGGCTTTTCTTCTGCTTTTATCATATCTGTAATGTTTGCCGTTGCTCTTCCCCTATCGTCAAATGATGATGTTACACAATAATATGTTTTCATGCTCTTTTCCTTTCTGCCGGGGCGTTTGCCCCGGTCTTATGTGTTATTATGCTGCTATGTCGGATGCTCCAATTACCGGACACATGGAGTAAACGCCCCACGGTGTAATTGTTTCTTCCTTGCCATTCCAGGAAAGCCCAATTTTGCACCGCTTTTCTTCTCCGTCCTTTAAGACTACAACGGTCTTTGCGGTTCTTTTTATAACCTTTACGGAAAAGATACAATCATGGTTACAAATGCTGCGTGTATAGTAGGTTTTGCCAACCTCAAATTGTGCTACCTGGTTTTTGGTTACTTCGGCTGCTGCCTTTGCTTCCTCATGTGCTTTTCTAATTGCTTCCTTTACTAATTCGCTATATGTCATGTTGTGTTCCTCGCTTTCTTTATGTTCCTCTCTTAACTGTCTTTATTATATTACATATTCCGTACTATGTCAACACATATTCCGTACTATTTTAAAAATCTTTTAAAATAAAGAAAAAGCACACTTTTTAAGGTGTGCTTTTAATTCCGTGATATACATTATTTCCTTGCTCTTTTGGTAGCCAAATTCCTAAAGGCGGCGTTGCTTATGCTGCCGCTAAATTTGCGGCGTTTACTGCTGCCGTCACGGTGTTACCGATACCGATAACAATTCTGTCATTCTTAACCTCGATAACATCATATTTACTGTACCAACACTTAAACATATTACCGTAGTAATCGTAAGCATTGATAACCTTTACTTTCTGCCCTACCTTGAAACCGTGGGCGTTCTCCGTTTCTTCCTGGGTCGGAATGTCGGTTGGTACTTCTGCATCCGCCGGGGCTTCTGCAATCTCTTCATCCTTTGCAATGTTGGCGGCGTTTACTGCTGCCGTCACGGTGTTGCCGATACCGATAACAACACGGTCCCCGTTTACCTGGATAACATCATATTCATCATAATAGGTTGCAAAACGCACCCCGTTGTATGTGATGTTGTCAATCACTCTTACCTTGTCCCCCACCTTATAACCGTGGGTTTCCTTATTCGCCGGTCCCTGGTTCTCTCCGTCCCATGTATCATACTGTGTAAGGTTGTAAGAATTGATGATGTTCATTACATTCTTAATGTATGTAGGGCTTGTTGCATATCCGCCGTTTTTGATTGCGGTAATGGCACTTTCGGCGTTTCCGTTGTTTACTGCTCCGGCATAACGGGAACTTCCGCAAATCAGATTGTAATAATCCGCCACGCTCTCTTCCAGGCTATCATAAGCACGGAAAGCGGCGGTAATCTGCGTGTATGTCTTACCGTCATAGCACTCGTTTGTTTTACTACTGTAAACCTTGCCTTTCCAACTGCTTCCGGCCTTGATGCCAAAAAACGCATTAGCCTTTGTCATAAGCCCGGATGTTCCCCACCCGGTTTCTAATGCGGCCTGTGCGATACATACAGACGGTAAAACCCATTTATCACGGGTTAAATATTCTTTTCTTGCGATTGCTGCCAATTTTGCAATAAAGGCGTTTACCTGGTCTTTTGTTGCCATGTCTTATTCCTCGCTTTCTTCTTTTTCTTCCGCTTTCGCTGCGTTCTTGTCCCTTAACTGCAAAAGCACATCTTTTAACTGCTGCGGTATGTTGATAAATTCCGCCGCATTTTCCAAAATGGAAAGTGCTTCATTGCAGATAAAGAAAACAATAACAATTTCCCTTAATGGTATTGTGTCCCCGGTCATTCTCTGCACGTTGTAGGCAACTGCGATAACCACAAATACCATGATTTTTTTTACAATCCCCTTAAATCCGATTGCACTTGAAAGTTCTTTTTTATAGACTGCTTTCAAAATGCCCGTGAAATAATCCAGGATAGCAAAAAGCAATATTGTGTATAACATCACATCCCAACCGCCGAACAACGAAACGATAAAACCGCCAACCAATCCGCCAATCACGGAAATAAAGTTAAACATTTTCTCCATTGTTCCATGCTCCTTTCCTTGTTTTTTACAAGTAAATCATATAATGGAACGGCTTTTTATTCTGACCCTTTTTACGCCGTTGCTTCCAGGCGTTCCCATTCATAGAATAACAATTCGTATTCAACCGCCTTTGCAATGTGGTATGTGTCGGCGTGTCCTAAATGTCCCTTTCTGCTTTCATACTTCCGGTTAAATTCTTCCGGCGGCAATTCGCCCAACTCATACGCCTTTACATCTTGCTTTAACTTTCTGATAGATGATTTTCTTACTTTCTTGTGGTCTGCATAGTGGATATATCCGCAAAAATCTATGCCATTCCCGGCGTATAGGATTGTGCTTTTAGGGTTAATATGCAAAAGCATTTCATTTTCCAAAAATTCTTCTATTCTCTTAACCCATTCTTTTAACTGCTCCAAATCATCCGATAGGATAATAAAATCATCCATGTACCGCACAAAATACGGAATATGTAAAACGTGCTTGCAAAATTTATCTAACTTATTGCCGTACACATTCGCAAATAACTGACTTGTGAGGTTTCCAACGGGTATTCCCACGCCGTCCGGCAATATGCCGTTGTGGTCTATAATATCATCCATTAACATAAGGGCTTTCTTATCCCCTATATAGCGGCGGTTTTCATCCTTTAATTTGTCATGCGGTATAGATGCAAAATACTTTGATATATCCCCTTTAAAGGCATACATCCTTAACCCTTGCTTTACCTCTGTTTCATACATCCATTGATACAATGTATCACTTGCGGCGTGCATCCCCTTACCGCTCCGGCAAGCGTAAGAATGGTAATAAAATCCGTTTTCAAATACGGGTTGAATAGCGTTACAAATCATGTGTTGCACCACTCTATCATAGAACGGCAACGCCATAATAAGCCGTTCTTTTGGCTCAAACACCTTAAATATCTTATATTCCCCTTGTCTATATGTTAAATTCTGTATTTCCTCGGTTGCTCTTAAAAGTTCCTCTTCCTTAACCATAGAAAAAGCCAATACCTCATTCGTGTACCGCTTGCACCTTGCCGCCTGGTGGAATGAAGTATTGGCATTTTCAAAGGTCCCCATTTTCTCATGTAGTCCCTTTACTGTTTTCATTTAATCCCTACCAATTTTCAAATATTCTATTTTACTAAAAGGTGGTTTGCTTTGTTAGTTTGTCCGGTATCGCACCGGAACGGGCAAACCGTCTGACTTACTTAAAATGTAAATCTTTGCTAGTGGCCGCTTGGGCTTCTATGTCTATAAAATTGTAAAGTCACACACGCACCGCACACCAATGTTCGTGTTCACGTTCCACGGGTAATTGTTGCAATTGACGGCACGGCTACCGCAATGCACGCCGTTGTTCCAATTGCCGCCGCCAATGAGGGCGTGCAAGGCTCGGAAAGTTCCGTGAACTGGCCCGGTGCATATTAACAGTTTCCCCAAAATAAAATTGGCAATGCCAACATTATTTCCAATTTCCATTCTTTACGGCTTCGATTATTCCGCCAATGATACATCCTAATTCTGTCATTTTCTTACTCAATACTTCGTATCTGTGTTTGCTCATTGCCGGATATTCCAAATCGTAGGAAAGCCGTATGAGGGTTTTGATAAACTGCAACTCTACATCTGCGTTATATATATGGCTCTTTGTCCCGGTCTTTCTAAATCTGATTACTGATTTAAGCATTTCAAAAACCGCCGTTTTAATTTGGCTCTGCAATGCGAATTTCTCAAATTTCGGAAACTGTGACAATATGGGATAAAGGTATAAAAGAAAATCATAGGTCTTTTGATACGCTTTCATGCTCTCCATATACGCATCCGCTTGATTGCTTTTCTTGTTCTCTGCCATGTTTTTATCCTCGGTTTATATATTTTTCTATGGGGTGGGCTTTCGCCCACCCTGGCAGATTACAGACTGTCACACACGCACCGCACACCAACGTACGCGTACACGCTCCACGGGTAATAGTTGCAAGCGACGGCACGGCTACCGCAATGCACGCCGCTGTTCCAATTGCCGCCGCCAACGAGGGCGTGCAAGGCTGTTTGTGACGGCATATAAATTTGACCGTAGCCGGACATAACATTGTACCAATTCCAGGATGCAGCGGTTGGGTCTAAACACAACTCGTTAATCCATTCCCACACGTTCCCGGCAATGTCCATAATGTTTTTTACAGAAATTGCATTTTTGATTTTTCCAACGGCGGTTCTTGCAGTGTTGGTTGTTGCGGTCCAACCGTTTGTATTGCTGCCGTCTAATCCCTGGGGGCTTCCCTCTGCTGCAATTAACCACTCTGCAAGGTCCGGTAAACGCTTTCCGACACGGGCAGCCTTTTCATTGGCAATATACCAATTTAAACCCTCTGTACCCGTAATAGGCGTTGCATTATATACAGATTGTAAGCCGTTCGCCCCATCATCTGATGCAAGGTAAATATCAGCCCACAAACCATTCCCCAGGTATGCCATACCGGACGGGTCGCACTTCGGACGGTGTAAGGCGGTCCATACAGAGTTAGGGGCAATGTCCTCACGCACGTTACTTTCCCAACCGCTACCACGCACACTTCCACTTGTATTTACTTCTCTGCCGTATTCATCCACATTTCTAACAAAGCCATAATGGAAACCGCCAATTTTACGGGTGTTTGTATCGTCCCATTCCACGCCGTCCGGGAATGTGGAATTTTCAGAGATTAAATAAACCTCGTTTGAACTGTCCTTGCCATTGTTGCATAAGTAAATGTAATAATCTTTGCCGTGTGCAAAGCTGCTTGCACCGTCCAGGTTGGCGGCGGAAAGCGTTGTTTCTTCGGTCTGAAAAATGGCATCCCCTACCGCAATAACTGCCCCGGCAAGCACGGTTAATTGTCCGGCTGCGGAATACTGTATAAACGCCTTTTCACTCGCTACAATGTCCGATACGGCGGCCATTTTAGCAACTGTGATTTTCGCCCTCTCGTCCGTCATATTCTCGTCATAAACAAATAATCTTCCCATTATGCTAACTCTCCTTTCATCTGCTCCACTTCCTCTTCTGTAATTCCCAGGCGGTCATAAAATGTAACCTCTGCCGGAATACCGATTGTAGCCGCATCCGCCGCAATAGCCTTTGAAAGTGTTAAAATTGTGTGCTTGGTCTGATTGTTATTTGTGGTTGTTTCGGTATCTGCTGCCGCCGTTCCCTCTGTTGCTGCCGCTTCCTGGTCTGCTTCTGCTGCCTTTTCAACCTCAATATGCTCCACAGTCTTAACGGTTGCGGTCACGTTCCCGGCTTTTACCTTGTCCCCCTCTGTAACCTCGTTTACAAACATAAGGGTAACGCCCTTTCTGTCCTCGGTTTTCTCCAGGATAGGGCAAAAGATGAAATTCTGATTTTCCAACTTCTCAACTGCTGCCAACCAATCTTCTTTCTTCAATCTGCCTTTCTTTACAAGTTTGTAAGTGTTGACTAAATCCGCCTTTGTCTTAATTACTTTTGGAAATCCTACCATTGTTTAATCCTCTCTTTCTTTTTATTGTGCAATAAATGAACCAATATAATTTCCGATATAGCCCATGTTTGAACCCTCACGTAATGTAATATTCTGCGTTGTCATAAGATTATCGTTTGTAACCTTAAAGGCTTTCGGTGTAACCATAACGCTTTCCAAATCCGCTTCCACGGTGTATTCTCCGGCTTCCGTGACATAAAAGCCCATTTGGCTTTTTGTAACTGTAACCGTCTGCATGGTCCCCGTGGTCTTATTCGTAAGTTTTACCGTTACCGGGCTTGTAATCTGCTCCAATGTGCTAATGATGTAAACCTTAAAGGCAATGTTGTAAACCTTTTCTTTTACATCATCAATCTGTAATTGCAGTTTCCCGGCAATGTCCCCGGAAAGTTCCGTTTGCTTCTCTTTAAACCACTTATTCCATTGTGCTTCCTGGTCCGTCATAAATGCTTGTGTCATTTCGGCGTATTCTTCAATGAAATTTGCATGGTCTTGTTCCATGCTCTTTTTTTCCAGGGCGAACCATGCGTTAAATTGCTTTGTGAACTGTGAAAAATCAAAGTCCTCAAACTGTGATGCAATGAAACCGCACAATCCCGTGTCTGCCCTGGTGTCTGTAATATCACTTTGGGATATTGCCACCGCTCCGGCGGCCACGTAAATTTCCGCCAAACATTTTTCCTGGATTGTGTCATTGTTCGTAAGTTCCGGCGGCTGCGGATTGCTTGAATATGCCCCCTCTAAAATAAAAATGCTTGGTTTTCGCTCTGTTTCATCATTCCGCAATATTACACGGTCAATTCTTGGCAATGTACCGTTTGAACCGCTCACGGGCAATTCTAGGACGGTTGTATTATGGATTGTGTGCAAGTTGATGTATGCGTACCCGGTACGGCTTCCGCCGTCCACCTTTACCGCCATACTTTCCCCGTCTGCGGTTACTTGCAAATGTCCATACGCCACACCCTCTTTATAGAACGGGGCTTTGTCCTCGTTCATATCCTGGCCGTTGTATAAGCGGTCTTTATTTACGGAATTGTAAAAAAATCCTCTTACTGCCATTTGCTTTTCCTCTCCTTTCCTAATTGTCCCAATTTATGGTTGTGGGTAGGGCATCCCCAAAAGTAGGAACAACATACATTCCGCCGTATTCGTAAACCTCGCAAAGTTCCGTAATGCGTAAATTTAATACCTTGTTCCACTTCGCCTTTTCTACTGTCACAATGTCCCCTAAATCGTAATCCGTGCCATAGGTAAAATTAACCTCGGCTTCAACTGCTGCTTCTATGTTCTCAATCACGGCGTTTTCCGCTTTGTACTGCTCCCCCCGGATGCGTAACGCTTCCAGGTATTCCGCATTGGTCGAAAAATCATCTTTGTTTATGTCTTTGGCATCCAAAAACTCTTCCCGTAAATCAAACCCCGTTCCGCCGCCTACCGTTACATAAATACGGTCCGCACCGTCCCCGGCCCCACCTACAACAATCTTTGTTTTGGCGGTTTCGTCTGAATAGGTATGTTTTGCACGGTTTAGGTTGTTGTAACTCTCTGAAAAGATTACACTGGGCTTTGTGCCTTGCTTCTTGGTTCTGTCTATGCCTTTATATGTTTCAAAGGTCATTTTCTTACCCTTAAAATCCGGCACTACCCTAAAGCCCAATTCACAATACCGGGCAATCTTAGAAAGATAGGTTAATACATTCTTATAGGTTGCCTGGAATGTTATTTTGGTTGCATCCCCTATTCCTGGGGCTACTTCTAATAACGGTACTGCTGCCATGCGGTTAATCATATAACGCATAGCATCTTCACACGTTCCGTTAAATGTAAACATGGGGCCTGTCAATCTGTCATTGAAATATATAGGCAGAAAATAGCCGTTTCGCACAACCTCATTTACAAGTGTGCTTTCCTCTTCTGTCTGGTCCCCACGGATAACGGCGGCTTCATCTTTGCCCTTTGGTCTTATTACGTTACCCGGCTGCAAAAGTCTTATGTTTTTTTCTGTTGCCGGGGCGTGTAACTCAAACGTGCCGCACTCGTAATATTTTCTATGCCATTGTAAGGATGTATGGTTTTCAATCGTCCCCAGGCGGTACAAATTGCGGTCATATATAATAATTTCCATGCTCTTACACCCCCAAATATGAAATGCGGTAATATACGGACACGGATAAATAGTTAATGCCGCTTTCTGCATTGTATGTAATGGTGTTTGTGCCGTCCTGCAACTGTATAAAATCCCCGTCCTCGTCCAAATACTGATTTATGATTGTTCCGTACATAGAAACAGCCGTTTCCCAATCAATCATTCCGTAACGGTCCTTGTGTTCCTCAATTTCTGCCTGGCTCACACCGTCCAAAAGGTATATATTTTTCTTTCCGGTGTGCGTGAAAATAACCACATATTGACCGCTTTGCAATTCAAAATCATTTCCGGCATAACCGACTTTTATATATTTCCCGCTCTCTGAATGGTAAATAGCCGGATTTTTTACAATGCCGTCCGCTCTGAATATTGCAGTTATTCCGATATTGTCCGCACCGTTGTTATTTTCAATTTCCTTTACCAACTCGGCTTCCCGGTGTCCAAATTCCACGCCGTTAATATCAAACCCGTTTTCAAAGTACCAATCTGATACCCAACTTGCCATTACCACTTCCACATCTGACAGGTCCTTAAAATACGGGTCGGTGCAAATAAGGCTAATTGTATAATCCCTTACAACGCCCGTTGTTGCCCCTGGTGTCACGCTTTCCACTCTGTAAGTGATTATTTTTATATCCCCGTCCTCGCTATATTCAAGCGTTCCGGTTCTACCCTTTGGAAACACTCTATACAGTAATTCCCGGTTCTTTCTGTAATCTCCGTCAATCTCTGCGGTTATTACAATGTTTCTTTCCTTTGCCGTGCTTCCCTGGTATGTGCTGCCGTCTGTTGTGGTGTTTTCTGATGTGGTAACATTGCAATCATAACCATATATTCCGTCAAGCCCTAATAGGTGGAATGGGTTATTATCCCAATCCCACCTAAAGGCAATAGAAACATTTTTATCATTTGTACAAGTAACTGTAATATCTGCCATAATTTACCCCCTCTGCATTGCAATAACCATTGCACGGGTCTGTATTCTCGTTTGTCTTGCTACTTCATAAGGGGATAAGGCTTTAGGACTTGTAATATTGATTTCCTGGTGGAAACCTCTATTGTTGCCCTTTAGGTTGTCTGCTGCCGTGTTTACCGCTGAACCCGTAAGCGGTGTTACAACTGCCTTTCCGTTTACCATGCTTAAAAGTTCCGGTCCGGCTTCTGCTACCATTGCCGTACCCTCTCTTAATACACCGCCTTTTGCAAGTCTCGGAAGTGAAAGCGTATCAATTTTTGAAAGCGAAACGCCCGGTATCTCATTGATAATTCCAATTACTCCGTTAATCATTCCGATAAACTTATTTACAACGCCCTCTATTGTTGATAAGCAACTGTTGATTGCTGATTTAAAAGCATCCCCAACCGCTGAACCGATAGCCACACCAACATTTACGAAACAACCTTTAATTTTCTCCCATAAATCAGAGAAAAAAGAAGTTACATTGGCAAATGCGTTTTTTATGTTTGTCCATGCGTTATCAAACTGTGTTTTAAACCATGCCGGAACGGATGCAAGGGCGGTTTTTATCTCCGTCCACCTCGCCCCAAACCATGAACCAATTGCAGCGAATACGTTTGTTACATTGGTGTATGCGTTTGTGAACATAGTTAAAAACCATGTGGCTACTGCTGCAAGGGCGGTTTTTATGTCGTTCCACCTGGCGGCGAACCATGAACCGATTGCAGAAAAAATTGTGGTTATTGCGTTCCATGCTTCCGTAAATCGGTCACTGAACCACTGACCCACGCCCTGGAATACGGCAACAATGCTATTCCAAATATTGGTAAATAATGTTTTTACATTTACGCCGAACCCCTCTAAAAATCCGATTATGAAATTTATAACCGCCTGGATGATGTTTTTTATAAACGATATTGCACTATTAAACGCACCTTGCAGATACGAAAAGAAACCGTCAAAATCTCCATGTAATAACGCTATAATGGCATTTATGATATTTGTAACAAAATCAATCACATTTTGGATTGCTGCAATTATCGGTGCTGCTGCATTGATAACCCCATTTACAATACTTGCTATGTATGTAAGAACAAATTCAAATACGGGTTTTAATGCAGCCATGAGGTTAATAAACGCTTGCTTTAGGCTCTCCAAAAGCGGTTGTATGGTTGTCCACATCTGCGAAAAGGCATCCTTTACCTTTCCTATGGTCCCGTCCACTTTCTCTTTAAATTCATCATTCGTTTTATATAAAGCAATGAACCCGGCGGCAAGTGCCGCTATAATAGCAATCACTATTCCAACCGGTCCCGTGAGTGCTGATAAAACACCACTCATTCCGCCTATTTTGCTTGTTAATCCCGTTACGGTTTTTATTACCCCGGATATTCCCGTTGACATTTTCCCAAATATGATTAAAGCCGGGCCGATAGCCGCAACAATCATTCCGATTTTTACAATCATCTGCTTTGTGTTGTCGTCCAGGTTTTTAAACCATGTTGTAAACTCTTTTACCTTGTTCACAACCTTATCAATTGTTGGCTGCAATGTGGTTAAAATGGAACTTCCCAGGTCTGCCCCGGCAAGTTTCAAATTATTCATTGCTACGGCTGCATCATCCCACGGGTCTAATGTGGTTTCAAATGTGTCACTTACCACATCCCCATAGTCTGATAAAGCACCGCTTAAATCGTCTACGGATAAACGCCCCTCACGGATTGCCTGGGTCATTTCCGCCGCACCTTTCTTTCCGAAAAGGTCGGATGCAATGGTTAAGGCTTCCGTTTCTGTCTTTGCGTTTTTAATGCTATCTATTGTTTCGGTCAATGCTTCGTCTGCACTCTTGCCGTCTGCCGTTGCGTTCTGAACCGCTTTTTTCATTCCGGCAAGTGCGGTTGAAACATCAACGCCGCTTGCTTCCATTTGTGCAAGCAAATTAACGGATGATGTTAAATCAAGCCCCATTTCTTTAAGGCTTGCACCGTTGGTTGTAAGTGCGGTTTCCAATGTTTCCATTGAAATACCCGTGTCCTGGCCCGCTTTTGTCATAAGCCCCAACACATTTTTTGTCTGTGAAGCATCAACGCCGAATTTTGTCATAATACTGTCCACGCTATCAATAGCCGTGTTTAAATCCGCTCCGTTGATGTTTGCAAATTTAATAAATTCTTTTGAAAGATTTTCTAACTCTGTCCCGGTTGCCCCGAACCTTGTATTTACTTCTCCAACCGCTACGCCCACATCATCCATTGTAGTTGGCATATCTGAAAATACATTGTCCGCTACTGTCGTAAGGCTTTCCAGGGCTTCCCCGGTTGCTCCCGTCTTGGTAATAATGGTGTCATAGCCGTTATCTAATTCCATAGATGCAGCAACCCCGGCTGCTCCTAATGCGGTTATTCCGGCCGTTACGGGCATCATCTTTTCCCCGGCTTTGGTTGCCTTATCCCCTACCGTTCCAAAAGCATCCCCCACCTTTGCAAGCGTTGAATTACTCGCCTTTGCTTGCTCTTCCAGGTTTTTAAGTTCTGCTTCCGTTGCGATTACTTCACGTTTGATTGCCCGGTACTGCTCCTCGGATGCTTCGCCGTTTTTAAACTGCTGCTCCACCTGGGCTTCTGCCGTTTTTAATACATCTAATTTATCTTTGGTTTCGCCTACTGCCTTTGTAAGCAACTGTTGTTTCTGTGCTAAAAGTTCGGTATTCTTGGGGTCTAATTTCAAGCCCTTTTCAACCTCTTTTAACTCATTCTTGGTACTTTTGAGGTCCCCGTTTACACCCTTTAAGGCATTTTGCAACTTGGTTGTATCTCCGCCAATCTCAATAGTAATACCCTTAATGTTGTTAGCCACTTGATTTTCCCCCTTTCTTTCCAAATCTTTCTCTTAATCCCTCACGGTCCGGTTTTGTCTGCTCCATACGGAAGCAATCTTTTAAATATTTCCGTCCCTCTTCGGTCTGTGAATTTTCAAAAATCATTGCTTCCCGTAAGAAGAAAAGGTAAATATCTATTTCCATTTCCTGGACTTCGTAAATATTGATATGGCAATAGTCCATAACCAATTTTTCCGGGCGTGTAAGGATTGTATACGGGATTTCGCCCTTTTTATCCTGGCGTGGATAATAGGGCATTTTTAGTTTGGGTTTGCTTTTAATTCATCCACAAACTCCATGTATGCGTTAAGGATTGCCGTACACTCTTCAATGTCGTAACTCTCTACCTCTTCGGCTGAAACTTTCACATTTCCCATATTGTTGTTTAATACTGCTGCCACAAGGTTATAAATGGTTGATGTATCGGCATCCTCGCCCGTTCCGTTGGCTTCTACATCCTTTATTGCTTCAAAAACGCCCTTTTGTGGCATACGGACAATAATTTTCTTGCCTTTTTCAACCACATTTCCGTTTTCATCCTTTTTATCTTTTAGAGTAAACGGCCAAAAGGTGCGTTTAATTTTGTTCATGTTAAATTCTTTTACTGCCATGTTGTGTTCCTCTCTTTCATGTAATAAGGCGGCTCGATTTTTCAACCGGCCGCCCGTTCTTATCGTTGGCCCGTGTTTTGGTTACTCTGTTTTGTCAATATCCTCTGTGTAAAGGATTAAAGTACCCTCTTTGTCCATAGGCTGTGCTTTAAATTCTGCATCAATAACGGTTTCGCTATCCTTTGCAAAGGCAATTGTAAAACCGGCCTGGTTGTTACCAACAATCGTTACACGGATATTCCCATCCTGGGTATCTTTATGGACAAATCGCAAAAGGTATTTCTTACCCGTTGCGTTGCCGATACCGCCGATTTTGACCGTCCTAATTCCCTTTGTTTTATCTTCTGTCACTCTTGCGGTCTGACATAACTTTTCAAGCGTTGTTCCGCACCATGTCATAATTCCGCTTTTAAGGGTGGCTTCCTCTTCTGTAATAATTACTTTGGAAACCTTACCCATATCGTCTTTTGCTTCGTAAAACTCCGGTGCATACTCGATTTCCGCACCGCCCTTAATATGCCCCAGGCGGTTATCTTCTGTTTCAATCACTGCATCATCCGGGATTGCTTCGTTTGTTCCCTGGAAGTCTGTACAATACAAATCTCCGCTACCTAAAACAATGCTTTCTTTGTCCATTCTTATTTCCTCGCTTTCCTCAATAATCCCGTGACTTCGTAGGCCGTTTGAAAACATTCCTCACTATCCACATAAGCCACAAATTTAACATAGTCCACATCATGTAAAACCTCGTTTTCAATCCGTGTTCTGATTTCTTCCGCCGCTTCATCATCTGCAACGGTGTAAAGTTCCAATTGCCAATCATCCGCCATTAGATTATTTGGTCTACTATCCGCCCCGGCGGTTGCTTCCCGTGGCAAAAGGTAAACCATGTAAGGTAATGGCGGCACGGGGTTTTCTAAAGTCCCCTCAAAGGCGTTTTTTGTTATGGGTAGTCCCAGGCTTTCCGCCCTCTCTGTTAATACTGCTGCCGTTGCCATTTTTACCCCCTTAATTTGCTTTCAATCTTTCCGGTTACCATTTCGCCCAATTGTTCATTGACCGGGGCAATGTGGCTAAATGCCTTTACACGGCCCCCTTTTCTGCTTTGGTGTCCGTTTTCCAAAAGGTGGGTTAATTGGTAATGCTTCTTGTTATAAACGCTATATCCATTTAATCCGGTAACTACACTTGTCCGGCTTCCTCGCTTGTCAACCGCCCAATCTTTTGTGTATGCTCCGGTTCTTTCCTGGTATGGTCCGCCTTTTTTTAATATTTCTGCGGCTTCTTTTGCCGTTTCCTGGAAACTGTCATTTGCTGCGTTTATCACTTCCGCATTGAAATTTTCCAATTCTTTTTTTATTTCTTCGTCCAGGCTATCAAGTGAAACTTTCAACCTTTCCCCACCCTTTCCGCAATATACAACTCCGTTTTTCCGTTGCTCTTCGGTCCGTAGGTTCTGTATACCGCATAACGCTTTCCGTCTATGGAAACTTCCGTTTGCCTGTCATATTCAAAGTCCCAAACTTCCAATTGTGATGTTGCTTTATAACCCAATTGCCCGGCGGCTGCGAACTCGTCACGCCCCACCGGGTTAATTGATGCTATTACTTCCGTTTCCTGGTATTCTGTTTGGTTCTTTTTAATCAATAGTTTTATTGGCTTCTCTATGATACCCACCGCCTTTTATCTTGGTACACATTGCATCATAGGATGCAAGTAACTGTGTCTGATTATCCGGGCTTCCAAAATTAGCGTGACAATATAACAAAACGGCTTCAATGATTAAGGGGTCTTTTATGTCTGCTTCGTCCAAATAAGAACTATGCACACCGATACGTTTTAAGTCTGCAAGGGCAACTTCTACAAGCTGCCCCACATCTTCATCCAACATATCACTTGATGTTTTTCTAATTCTCAATTTGGCTTTCGCAATCAATTGTTCCTTTGTCATGCTTTAGCCGCCTTTCTCTTACGCTGACGGGTTCTTTACACGGATAAAGCCGTTTCTTGCAACAACATTTCCGCCCATGAATACGCTTGCCTTATAAGCAATCTGACCCTGTTTAAACTTGTACTCTGTTGATTTCTGTGCATCAATATCAGAGAATACGGCAACTTCGTAATTGGATAACGGACCGTAAGCCATGCAATAAGCATCTTTTGTTCCGCCGATTTCTGTACAAGCGGAATTGATGATATAAGGCACTTCGTCAATTGTTCCGGTATTGCCGTGGTTTACGATTGTGTAAACCTTTCTGCCCTGCTTATCTCTCAACTTTGCAAACTTCTTTAAGTCTTTCTTGTTGAGGATTAACACGGCCATATCTTCCACCTCTTCATCCCCACCGAATGAATAAATAATTTCATCCAGGGTATCATCCGCAACCGCCGTAATGGTTGTAATGTCCGTTGTGCGGTCGATAATATCATTTGCCGAATTTTCCGGGTTGTAGAAAATGCCACGGAATTTTCCCGTGCCGCCCTCTCCTACTAAAATCTGACGGGATGCGTAACGCTTGATTGCTCTTGTAACGCTATCTTCTACAACGCCGTCATAGTCTGCATCCGGTAACTTCTGCATCTCTTCCGGCTCTTCTGCGTATGCCGTGATTTTCTCACGCACAATATCCGCATAACCAAATTCCGGTTCAGATGTGTTGTAATCTGCCCCCTCTGCGGTACTGCCGGCCCCGTCCCCATATGATTTCACATAAGGACGCTGATAACTTTCGCCGCCTACAAGCGGAACGGTCTTTACTCTGTCGATAAGGGACGATACATTGTTGAATGTAGGGGAAATATCCGGGCTTGTATGGTGTGGCATCACAACGCCCGTTGCGGTTGTGATTGTGTTTAAGGGCTTTGCAATGGCTTTTGCCTTGAATTTAACGGCTTTGCCATTCTTTAAGGCTTTGCCGCTTTCCGCTCTTGCCTTATCCTTGGTTTCTGCACCCTCGCCGCCCTTTGTATCATCTTCCGGCTCTTCTCCCTCTGTTGCCGCCGCTGCTGCGGCTCTTGCAAGTTCCTCACGGGCTTTAATCTCGTCCAGGATTTCCCCAATGGTCTTTGCTTCATCCATGAGGGCGGTTAATTCCTCGCCGCTCTTGTCCTGGGCTTCTTTACCCACTGTAACAAGGCGTGCTTTTAACTCTTTCTTGCTCATTTTCATTAACTGTTCTCTGTTCATGCTGCTTTCCTCTCTTTCTTACTCCATGTGTTTAATTGTTAATGCTGCAATTTTGCTTCTGATTTCTTTTTCTTTGGCTGCTGCCTGGTCCTTGGTATCGTCCGGCGGATTTCCCCCGGCTAATGCTTCCGGCGTGTTCTTGCAATATAATTTCGTGTAGTCCTGGACTGCTGCAACGGCGGTATTTTCTTCTCCCACCGACACGTTAAAGTATTTTGCGGCTTCCTCGCCGCTCAACCATGTTTCCGCTTCCATTAACTCTTTTATCTGCTCGATTGTTACGCCCTCTGCTAAATGTTCCTCGTAGATGCTCCAAATTCCGGCTTCTATGGCTTCCAATGTGTCCGCCATTTTGCGTAATTCGTTAGCGTTGCCCTCGCAATCGCACCACGGCTTATGTATCATCAAATAGGCGTTCTTTGGAATTGTTGGTTTGTCACTATCCACAAACGGAAAAAGTGATGCTATCGAACCGGCCAGGGCATCCACAAAACAATGTTTCTTTCCCTGGTAGCGTTTAAGCATATTGTAAATAGCAATTCCGGCAAATACCGAACCGCCGCCGCTATTGATGTAAATGTTTAAATCTCTGCCGTTTGCTTCTGCAAGGAAATTTTTGATTGCATCCGGGTATTGGTCCTCTTCTTGCCATGCTCCCCACCAATCCGAAACAATATCCCCGTAAAAATAAAGGTCCGCCGTTGTATCTGTGATGTTTTTAATCTCACAAAACGGCTTTACGGTTGCGGTCTTGGCATTTTTGCACGCAATAAACTGTTTTATCTGTGGCATTTCCATTAACCCCCTTTCATAATCTGCATATAGGCACGGGCGGCCGCTTGCATTGCCCGTTTTTCTCTGTCATTTGCTCCGGTATCATCCGGCGGCTCGTTCTGCTGCCCTACCTGGTACAATGATTGGTCCCCAACCTTGACATAGTTTAGAGATACCAACCTTTGGTCCCCGTCCTCTACCGGGCCGTAATACATAAGTTCTCTGTATTCGTTAATTGTCAACGCTCCACGGTCAAACATTCCGCCGCCTATGGTTTCCCTTGTCTGCAATGTGGCATACTGTAAAAGGTTTGCCACAAAATCAATGCGGTTTCCGTAACCAATTTCACGGGGCGTTAAGAGTTTAAATGTAAACTCATAGGACAATTGCACGCTGATAGGTTCAATTACATTCTCGTAAAATGAAATAAACTCGGTATCGTTTAGCGTGGAAGTCAATATTTTGTCATTCACGCCGTAATAACGATATATGTTATCCCGTAAGAATGTAATTTGGTTTGTCGGTATGCTCGGCGTTCTCTGTGAGATTTCTTTAAACTCCACCGTGTTATCAATTGCGGCAATTCCCCCGGCGTTGTCCTTGTTCATATAGGCATCCTGGAAATTCCGGGCTATTTCTTTCAATTCTTCATCATCTGCGATATTGTTATATTTCAAATACCCGGCTAAAGAATTTGAACGGTTTACAATGTTCTTTATGGTTTCCCCGGATGTTTCTATGAGGTCCAGGCTTCTTTTTAACTCCATATCCGGCGTTGTTCCCAGGAAACGGCGTTTATTATATCTCGCCTTAACATGGATTACATTTTGGTATGGCACGGTGTACGTTTTTCCGTCATAATCCCAACGGAAGCGGAAAAGGATGTTATTTTTATCATCCTCAAAAATCCTATATGATGTTGTGGTAATCGGTTGGATGCTCTCAACCCTGGTAAAATCCTTGTTCCAAAAAATCACGGAAAAGGAATTGGATGTATAAACCAAATCAACGGCAATACGGTATAAAAAATCATAGGTTGACATTTCCGGGCATGGGCGTAAAGATAAAAGCCTTGCAAGGTAATCATTTTTAATTACCATGCCTTTTTCATCCTTACGGATTACCTGGGGTTTCAACTTGCCAACATTCTTTCCGATTGCATCCGCAATTGCTCCCACAATGTCATTATCCCGTAATGTTCCCGTTGGCTCATACTCTCCACGGCTCAATAGTAGGGGTCTGTACTTTGCCCGGAATGAATTTAATACATTTGCGATAATTCCCGTTTTCTTCTCCCCCTTTCTTCAAAAATAGGGCCAGTTTTCCCACACCAACATTCTATAATGTTTCGTGTTGAAATTCTGACCCACTTTAATACTGCTGCCGCAACGCATTTTCCCTTGCATCTATGCGGTTTCTTTGCTTATATTCAATAATTTCTTGCCTATCTCATTGTGGTACTTGGAAACCATTGTGAGGGCATCAAACACACTCATAGCCCCGTCTATCCTCATACGCTTTTCAATTTTTACGGGTTTCATTCTGCTATCGTTTAGGTTAATATCCACCGCCACGTTAAGGAAATGTGCCGCCAACATGGAATTGTCCCCAAAATCAAAAAGCCCGTCTTTTAAATTCCCCTCAAACTCATGTAATATAGGTGTGAGGTTCGTTCCCTGGTATACATCATCCGTGTGAAACCCGGCGGTTTTCAAATCTTCCACAAGGTAATTTGCCGAATACCTATCATAGCCGATTTTTAGCGGTTTGATTTTATACACTTTCACAAGTTCGATAAACCAATTGTAAACATCCTTATAGTCCACCTGGTTTTCCCCGGATATGAACAAAAAACCCCGGTCCCTATATATGTTGTACGGCGTGTTGTCCTCGTTAATTGCCACTTCATACCGCTTTTGTGGCATATAAAACCGTGTGAATATATGGTTTATTCCGTCCCGGTTTATTACAATGCTTGCTGCGGTTAAATCCGTGGTTCTTGATAGGTCGATACCGCCCACACAATAGCATCCTTTAAAATCTTCCAGGGATAACGGCTTTTCTTCGTGTACGCATTTCATAACATCCCAATAATCCAACCATGCCACGGCTGAATTTTGTTTGATGTTACAAAACTTTGTCATAAACTCAACCTTTTTCGAGATTGAATTTCTTGCAATCTCTATTTGCTCCAAATAGTATTCCGCCGATACGGACACGCCCAAATTTGGGTTGCTCTTCTTTAATTCCTCTATGCTATCCCATTTCTCTATATCGTCTATCATGTAAATAAAAGGCAAAAGCCGTTTTTCTCTGCTATTGCCCTTTAGAAATGCCGTTGCCCTTTTAAATAATTCATCAAAAATTCCGTCATTCACATATCCGGCGGTTGCAATGGATATTATTAACGGCTGCTTTCTCGCTCCCAGGGCGGAAGTCATAACCTCGTATTGCTTCAATCCCTGGTCTCCCGGCCACGCTTCCATTTCGTCATTGACTACCAATTGAGGGTTGAAACCGTCCGATTTCTTAGAGTTGAAAGCAATCTTTTTTACGCTTGTATTGAAAACCTTTATGTAAATATCACT
>OLOC01000227.1_pt1 | contig 49553 bp, 54 predicted proteins | sample 1643111 | NCBI WGS metagenome assembly OLOC01 (sample SAMEA3136633, study PRJEB25190) | human gut metagenome
TTTATAATTTTGGTACGTTTCCATTTTACTTTGTCACATCTTTTTCTAATTCTTATTTTTTTGACACTATTGATAAAAAATAAAAATGATTTTTAACAGAGCATCCATTCTTTTTTTAGCTCATAGTAAAAAGCAGATTTGGTAGCTGTAATATAGGGATTTATCCATAAGTATCCAATTCCCAGAGTAAGTAATGCTAAACAATGCCAACCGATAAAGGTAAGATCCAACCAAAAAAGTTTCCCTTTATTTCCGACCATCAATTTTCGGCTAGCAGTAATGGTATCTAAAACTTTCGGTTTTTGTCCTGTTTCTTTATAAATATCGTAATAAATAAAATAGCTTTGAGCATACGAATAATATTTGATAATTCCAGGGATGACCAATAATAGCGACCAAAGATTAGTGAATAACAAAATCGCACAGGAAAGAAGAAAAATTCCTGAAAATAGGTTGCCAGAAAACGCTTGAAAGGGATCTTTTAAAGGTTCAATCTTTTTCTTTTCTTGTCGCAATAAATCTAAATAAGTCCAAGAAATGCCAGCCATAAACATTGAACCAAAGATTTCTGAAGCAACTCCTAAACCACTATTCCCATTTAATTGTTTTAATTGTGTTAAAATGTCTATAAGGTCCACTGCTTCATGATGAGTATAGGCATACCAACATAAATCTGGAACAATCAATAAATTAATCGATACAACCAAAATACTTGGAATAAGACTCAACATCACAGCTTCTTTCCATCGACCACGCAAACAATATTTTGCTTGTAGTTTCAATTCTTTAGAACTTAACATCTTTCCTTTCCCTCCTAAATTATAACTATTAAGAACATCAGAAACAAAGCAAATACACAAAAAGATAGTGACTATGATTTAAAGTGAGTTTGCAAACATATATCATATTATTAATCAAAATTAATCAAATTAAAGTAGAGTGTTTCCGATTTCATGACATCTAAAAAAATAAACAGCACCATAGCCACTATCAATATAATTGTAATCTAATAAAAATTATTTCTGTCTATAAAATTTTATTCAAAAAAAATAATATAAGTATATTTTAAATTTTATTGATATAGACTAGTTAATCACTTGACAAATTTTTAATTTATATTTTTATTAGTCTTAAGACTCTTAAGGGTCTTCATTATTTTTTATCTGACTAGTGTTCTTATTATTTTTCTGTCATAGACTAGTTCAAGAATAATCAAATATTTTTCTCTAAATAGCTCTAATTCTTTCACTATATCAGTGAATTACTCATCATTTAGCTAAATCTATCGGTTTTTAACATTTGAAGTGGAATCTTCTTGGGAAAATAGTCTATTTGATAGTGTATTTCTTTACTAACAAACGTGTCTCTTATGTATCAAGCTATTTCCGTAGTTTCTACGATTCTTGCTTATTTTATCTAAGCTAATATCCTATTGTTAATACAACAAATCGCTTTCAATTGATTGCTTTCTCGTCTAGTAGGATCATTTTCAAAATAAATAATTAAAAAAAATCCTATAAATTTTAGTAATTAAAATTTAACAAATCTAGTAAAAAAAAAATATAATAATGTAGATAAATATGTTCTAATAGAACTACATTACAAACAAAAAATGGGAGAAAATCATTATGAAAAAAATTTATTTAGAAAATGATACTGTAAGGAGATTAAAAATAACATATAGTTATTTAGCAAATTATATCGATTTACCAGAAGAAAAAAATTTTAATAAAATGCTGGAATGTATGACGGATGTTTTAGATTCAATTATCAGAATTGATTTAGTAAACTCTCCATATTCAAGTATGGAATACACTGAAAAAAAAGCTAAAAAAGCTACTAGTGAAACTGAAAAAGAATTCTGGATGAGACTATTTCGATACAGATTTCAATTGCAGCAAATCGGTGCTATTCATAGAAAACAAAAGGAAAAAACAATGAAAAGCAGAAATTGATCGCGAACTTAGTCATATATATTAAGGTGCCTTAGTTGGATTATAGATGTATCATTTAACTAAGACATGTTAGAGATTCATTATGAACGTGGGTGCAGTCTATTCTATTTAATATTATAAAAATATGGATATTTTATTTGGTTAAATAAATTGAACAGTTACTAAATAAAAGTGGGTGGTGTAGTTCAAAATTATAATGATCATAATATAAACACGTACGGCAAAAAAATTTGTTTGAAGTATTTTATCTTTCTACTTCAAACGATAGAAATCATTGAATTGGCTAAAGGAAAGAGAGAATTAAGGAATAGTCCGTAAGGACGAACGAAACAATGAAAATTGTTTCAAAATATATATTTCGAAATAATTTTATTATGAAAGAAGAATTACTAAGTGACATCAATCATTTACTAAAAAATCCCTTATCAACAAATGAAATAATAATCTTAACTATTGCGAAAATACAGTTAAACAAAGAGGAAGATTTCCTAAGTATTATTGAAAATTTGAAATCAGGGTTAGCTTTTCTTAATAATTCCAAAAAATTATCCCAAAATACTTATGATTTTTATTTGAAAATTATAAGCGATATAAAGTAATCAGATAATAAGAGTAATAAACTGTAACTTCAATCATGAATTATCATTCCTTCTTGGATATATAGGCATGTGAGTGTTGAAAAAATAATTTTGAGTAGTTCAGTGGGTTTGACAGTTTTTACGAGTATAGTTTTGCTTTTCCGTTTCCATCTACCACACTAAAACCATAACTTCTACAAGCACGAGGAGCAGGTGAGAGAATAGCATCGACGATCAACGTATTTTCCTTCTGAAAAATCACGTAAGAGACCTCAGACTGTAGACAAAGAAAAAAATTTCTTTGTTCTACAGTTTTTTTGTTACAATTAAAGAAAACGCTCGCTTTTAGAGGAAGAATGTATAATGATGTCCAAACAATCAATGGATAGTCGGATGGAAGAAGTCCAAATTTCGCTAGATGCATTTGTTCCTAAAGATCATTTGGTTTGTAAAATTGACAAATCATTGTCAATTGATTTTATTTATCCAATTGTTGAATCAATTTACTCGATCCTTGGTCATCCTAGCGTTGATCCTGTCGTCTTAGTAAAATTAGTATTCATTCAATATTTATTCGGGATCCGTTCAATGCGTCAGACCATTAAAGAAGTTGAAACAAACCTAGCTTATCGTTGGTTTCTTGGGCTTAGTTTAATTGATAAAGTTCCTCATTTTTCAAATTTTGGTAAAAACTATACACGGCGTTTCAGAGAAACCGATTTGTTTGAACAGATATTTATCATTATTCTCGAACAAGCAGTTGATGCTAGATTTATTCATGAAGAAATTTTGTATATGGGTTCAACTCATATTAAAGCGAATGCGAACAAACGTATTTTTACAAGAGAGATGGCATATAAAGAAGCCATTTTATACCAAAAATAATTGGAAGAAGAAATCAATGAGGCAAGAATTGCCGAAGGCAGACACCCTTTTGGTTTAATAATTCGTCAGGAGGTGGTAGAAAGGAAATTTAGTGTCGCAGATCCAAAAAGTGATTATTATGTGAAAACAGAACGAGAAAAACAGTTTGCTTATTCTGCTAATATCGTTTGTGATGAAAATGGTTTTGTATTAGATGTCATGATTATGCCTAGAAATCTACATGACAGCCAAATGCTCGTACCACAAATCGAACGTGTTAAATCACGTGGATTCTCCTTTTATGGTGTAGCTGCTGATGTTGCGTACAAAACATCTTAGAACGCCAAGTATTTAATCGACCGAAACCTACGACCCATTTTTCCTTATACTCTATGCAAAGGAAGCAAAGAACGTTTTAAAAAGAAAGATTTTGATTATGATTCCTATTATAACTGGTACCTATGTCCCAATGATCAAACACTTCAGTTTCGTACAATTACTCGAGATGGCTATAAAAAATATGTATCTAAATCTTTTATTTGTGAAAGTTATCCATTATTGAAAAACTGTACAGAAAGCCAGAAATACCAAAAAGAAATATGTCGACATATTTGGGAAGACTACTTAGATACAATCGCGAAAAATATAAAAAAAGAAAAGAAATGATTGAACACGTTTTCGCAGATGCAAAGGAAAAGCATGGAATGCGCTACACCAAGTATCGATGCTTGGTGTAGCGCATTCCATGCTTGTTTTTGCCGCAATGAATCTGAAAAAATTGGTTACTTGGTAATGGGAGCGTATGTCTTCATATCGTTTACTATACAAAAATAGACAAAAATATCAGTTTACACTCTTAGCAAAGAGGAAAACAATGCTTTTGTCTAGGTCTCGTAAGAGACCTCTGTAATCATCAAATTTTTCTCTATTATTCTCAACGTTTTTTTGATAGAATTATTCATATATCGCCTTCTCAGTTGATTATTTTGTGGTGATTTAATCATACTAGAGAGCGATATGTTTTTTTTGTAGCTATTTTTTACATAACGGTTCCTCCAGTGTCGGAAATTCGATCAGAAGATATGTATCATCTAAATCTGTAAATAAAATTTTATCTAGGTGGGTATCTTAGATAAAAGCTCCGATAATACATACTTCTTGTCATTCCAATAACGTTAAAGGCAATGTTTTTCTCCCTTCTTATTTTTTAATTTTCGTAGTAATAATAACTATCATCTTTGTTGCGCTTTGCTCCATTGTATACAACACCTAGAACTCGCGCTTGTGACATATCAAGTAATTCTTTAGCTTTAGTCAAGTTTTTTTTACGTGATATATTTTCACGTACAACTAATAAGGTGCCATCCGTTTTTGAAGACATAATTTGTGCATCTGTCACGGTTACTAATGGTGGAACATCGAATATTACTATGTCAAATAGTTGTCTTGTTTCTGGTAGGATCTTCTTCATTCTTGGTGAACTTAACAGTTCTGATGGATTTGGTGGTTTAGGTCCGCTAGGCAAAATTGATAATTTTTCGACTGGCGTTTGTTGGATTATGTTTGTTATACTTTCTGCTGAACTTAGTGCTGTACTTAATCCATTGTCATTGTTCAAGTTGAATATTTTATGGACGACAGATCTGCGTAGATCAGCATCCACTAGTAGTACTTTTTGATTAGATTTAGCGAAAACGACTGCAATGTTTGCTGCTGTGGTAGATTTCCCTTCTTCAGGATCTGCTGAGGTCACAGTAATCGTTTTGATTTGCTGACCATTTGCAGAGGCAAACTGGATATTCGTTCGGATCGTACGATATTGTTCAGCGATTGGTGACAACGGGGATGTTAATGTGATTAAATTGATTATGTGGGTTTGTGTTGCCTTTTGTTTCTGTGTTCGTATCATTTTTCTATCTCCTTGTTCAACTCGTAATTTTGGTAGATTCTACACTGTAAATTAAATGATGTAAGGAATGCAGGCAATTTTATAGTTGGTCTTGTCTATTGTTAATTGAATAACCGTGCTAACAAAAAAGTTAACCCAAACGGAATTCAACATTATCTTTTTTTTTTTTGTTAAAAAATATACAAAAAACTAGAATAAAAATAAGCGAAAACATTAAGTTCCATCACAATGTTAAATTTTGTCAATTTAACACATTTTAAGCAGAAGTGGTTCATCTTTTATAACTACTTTGTACTCCATCAAAGAGAATAACAGGTAACATTTTTTATTGATGAAAATCTTAAATCCTTCCTCAAAAATTTAATTTTGGTCGAGTAAAGTCCACTTCAATTTATAGATTGATTGCTTGTTATATTTACTTTGGTGAATTTGGGAACGAAATTTTTCTTTGTATTCCTGAAAATAGGCTTTTCCCACCATCCACACCGTTTCCTCCTTTCTCTCACATAACGAAAGATATTTCTCTTTTTGATTGCACTTATAACCCATTTAGAAATTTATCTTTTCGTGCGTTTGTGGTGTGCTATAAGTTATTCAGTCCTTCATGAAAAGGAACTTCCACTACTATGACGTCGGCTGACTTCTTACAATAAATCTTTTCGACCGATTTTCTTAATAGGGAACTCTTTAATTTTCTGTGAGATCTCCTAGGGTAAGAGAGTAATTTTCATTTTTTACTCGCTTGATTTACTAGATAATCTTACGCACACCTTTTGGACTTTAGTTTGTATTGTCCCCATCTGTTTATCTGTTTTCATATCAAGTTTCTGTTAATCGATGCAAGAATTTGATCTAAGCTTTATCCAGTAACATTTTTACAGTTGCTACCTTGCGTTTCTCTAGCGATTGATAGATGTATATATCTCTACAGTGGACTTTCAATATCTAGTAGTTAGTATTTATGTCTGATACATAATAAAAAGACTGCAAATACTACTCCCAATTTAGAAGCTTGTTTACAGTCTTAGTCAGTCTTTTGAAGAGGTGAGATAAATTTAAGGAGCGATTCCTATAACAGCACTTTGATGGTCATTAAATCCTCCAGATCCACCACCAGTTCCTAATATACTTGGATTTAAGGCATCTAATCTAAAAAATCCATTAGAATTCCCCCCCCATCCCCAATTAATGTGATAGAATCCATTTCCATCAGAACCATCCAATACAAATGCATGCCCTCCTTCATCCCCAATTCCTTGATAATAAACTGGGCGAATATGTGTAAGTTCGTTATTAATTTTTTCTTCCCAATTTTCTTTACAAAAATCATCCCGATCAATTTCTTGTACAAAACATGAATATCCAAAATTTTCTTTTAAAGCTTTTTGAACGACTGGACTTCCACTTGTACCACTAGAAGGTCCATAACTCATATCAACTGAAATACCAATATCTGACATTAACTCCGCAATAGAATTTTTTTGTAAATCTGTTTCATTTCCAAAATAAAAAGGTAAAATATTATTCCAATCATACTGTCTAATAGAAATTGGTGCAGTTAAAATACGAGGATTAAAATACATATTGGAAAGAATAGAAATGTGATCTTTTGAACCGTTCTTAGGATAATTATGATACTTCATTATCTGTGCAACTGCTGTAGCAACGCATCCAGTTGCTGCGTTTTTTCCTATATATGATTTTTCCCCTAATTTGATTTTCTCTATAATTGGCGTTTTTAAATTGTATGGATAATTTTGATCATATTGAATACTTTTCGCATCTAGAAGTGATTCTACAATGGGTTGGTTTTTTGCATCACTCAAAGTGCATTCAGTATCCAAACTTTTATTTTCTGTTATTTGACTGTCATAGTTTTTAATAAAAGAATAAATATTTTTTTTACCTTCAAAATCAAATGTACCTTTTCTAGAATATCCTAAAATTTCTGGGGATCTTTTATCTGAAGATACTATAACAAAACCACCACTGGATATATTATAAATATACATGTTAGAAACACCATTATTTAATACTACCTCAGTAAGATCATCTTGTTGTATATCATGACAAGTTGTTTTTTCAACATCATCCATTTTTTCGACACTAGTTGTTTTTTCGATAAATGTAATTGCACTATCTTTAGCTTCAAATTCATTGCGATCAAATTTTCCTTCATCAGCTCCAACAGTTGAACTAAAAAAAATAGATACACCTAATAAAATACTTAATATTGAGACATACAAATTCTTCTTGTTCATCTTATTATCCTCCTTCTTAAAAAATTAATATAGTTAATTGCAACAATACTATCTTTTCACTCCTCCTCTTTTTGTGTAATTTGTTGCAATAAAAATTTTTTATATTTAATTGCGTATATGTAAAAAGTCACTATATAAACCAACTAATTAAATGCTAAATGTTCAAAAAGTTGTTGCATATAGTGCTGTTTCAAGCCTAATTTCTTTGGTTAAATAGTTTTCAAAAGTGAATGATCTCTTTTCTTTCCTTGATAACCAGAAGACCGACATATAAGTTTTATTATTTTTTATTTTGACGAATACAAGCATTGGCTTAGGAAGCATCAAGAACCGTAGGTACTACGGGGATAGATAAATAAGAGGAACCTTTAATACACTGTTAGGTACTCTTTTCCCAGGAAGCTCCTATTTCAATCGTTAAAAGATGATAGGTTTAGCTAAGTGAGTAGTTTATACAAAGCTATTAACGTTTCTTGAAAGATTCAACTCTTTCATATATTTTTATTATATTTCATTTTTATATTTATACTTCTCCATTTATATAATTTCTTTTATTATTTTTTAGACAAATTTTATTTACATGCATAGAAATGCTTTTATATGTTTCGCAAGTGGAATAATCAATTAAGCATACATATTTATACACATATTTTTCGTTAAAATAAAAGAAGTACAGAACATTTATCATTGTATAAATAGAATTATTTTTTTGTGGTAATAAGGTATTAAATTAAGGACAATCAAGAGTCATAGAGACTATAGAAATATATTGTTTAATATTATTTATTTTTTTAAAATTAAAAAATAAATTTAAGAATTTTCTAGTTTTGTTGAATGATAACATGTGTGGTATGGATACTATAAAAAAATATTTAATTTTAGTTAGAAAAAATTTGGTTTATCTTTTTCTTCTGCTTGAAAAATGGATGTTTGATTATGAAGAAGATGAAAAAGAATAAAAAACGAACATACTTACATTATTTTAGTATGTCCGTTTTTTTCTTTAGGTTTTAACTAGAACTTTATTGATCTATTATAAGATTTTATAAACAGAGAGGTATTTAAAAAATGAAAAAAAGAGTATTAATAGGGACTTTGATATGTAGTTGGTTTAGCATTACTTGTACATCTAATGTTTATGCTCATCCTCATTTATTTAAAGAAAAAGAGACAGTTTTTTATGACAGTTTTTTTACATTACAGTATTTGGATTGGCAATTTGAAAAAAATGATGGTACAAAGAAAATTATTTTAACAAAATATATAGGAAATGATAAAGAATTGATTATTCCTACATCTAAAGATTTAGGTTATGAAGGATATGAAATTTCAATTAATAAAGAAGTATTAAGGGAATCTTCAAAGAGTAGAACAACTTTATCAACATCTACGAATGGGGCTCCAATTATTGTCAATACGCCTGATTTAAGTGGATGTTTTGAATTTAATTCAACATTAAAAATGATTGATTTGTCTAATTTAGATGTAAGTGGAGTAATAGATTTATCCAATATATTTAAAAACTGTGATCAATTAACTAAAGTTAATATTGGTAATTGGGATACTTCCAATGTTATAGATCTTTCCAAGGCTTTCGAATATTGTGGTAATCTTACTGATTTAGAATTAAACAATTGGGATGTAAGTAAAGTTGAAAATTTTTCTGAGATGTTTTATGGATGTTGTAAACTTAATAGTTTAGATTTAAATTGTTGGAAAACTCTAAAAGTAACAGATGTATCAGAAATGTTTGCGTATTGCAATGAATTAGAAGAAATAAATATAAATAACTGGGATACAAGTCATGCTACTAACTTATCTAACATGTTTGCAAATTGTTATAAATTAAAAAGTCTAAATATTGAAAATTTTGATACAAAAAATATTAAGGATATAAGTGGTTTATTTAAAAATTGTCACGATTTAGTTCAGCTAGATTTAAATCAATGGGATACGAGTAATCTTATAGATATGTCTTACCTATTTGATGGTTGTTATAATCTAACGAACATATCTATATGTCAATGGAATACAAATCACGTCACAGATATGTCAGGTACATTTAGATCTTGTCGAAGTTTGAGTGAGTTAAATTTGAGTTTGTGGCAAATTAATAATGTAGTAGATATGTCTCAAATGTTTGAAGGATGTAGTAATTTATCAAAATTAAATATTAATAATTGGGATATAGATAGCATAGATGATAATGAGGATATGTTTAAAAACTGTTTAAACTACAGAGATGAGTAAAAAAATGGAATACTTGTCACTAAATGATGACTGTAAATGTACGTTCACAAAGTTCTATAGCAAAAGAGTTAAACAGCAATTTTTGTATATTGTACTATTAATAGTATAATATACAAAAATTATTTATGTTTGATACAAGATTCATATTTCATTTTATGAATTATTCGAGAACATGTGTAACTTTAGTTGTGTTGATGAACAGACCTATATTATATAGCAATCTATTACGGACGTGGTTTCGTCTATTTTATTCAGTATCCTCTTGCTCGGCATGTAAAATATAGACATGATTGATCAAATAGATATGAATTTTAAAATAAAAACAGATAAAGATCATACCAATATTTTAACATCTAAAATATTGGTATGATCTTTATCTGTTTTTATTTTTTTTCTTGTCACGGGATTCATAAGTTTTAATATACATATTGAACATGGTTCTCTGTTCTTGACTCATAGAATTTTCTAGTCTATTTAACAAACTAGCAATTAAATCATCTTGTGTTTCAAAGTCTAAAGTGTTTTGTAAAGCATTAACGCGATTGACATTGTATTTTTGAATTCTAATTGTTCCATATATTTTATTTTTTTTAGGTCTTCCAACTTTCCGTTCATTTTTACTTTCGTTCTGGATTTCTTGACTTTGTTTTTCTGAAAAATCTTCAATACTAAAAGTTTTTTTAGGTTTAGACGTTTCTGTTTCAGGAATTTCTCGTGTATTTTTTTTTCGTGAAGGATCCTTTGTAAATTGTTTAACCATAATTACTCTCCTATTCGTTGAAGGAATTCATCAGTGATTTCTGTATAAAAGTTATGAAGTTTAACATCATGGAAGTCCCATTTTTCTGTAAATTCTTTATCTGCAATACCTGTTCTGTCGTAACCTTTTAAACGTTCCATGTGTTTTACTATATGGGAAAAAACATATTTTTTACCAAAGCTTTCCAAGGCATCTTTGATTATTTGATTATCTACACCAGAATCGTTTTTCATTAATACAGGTAATACTCCTGCAATATCAAAATCTATAGCATGATATTTATTGTAAAATGTTTGAGCATATTCCCAGAAAGCTTCTGCACCATCTAAAGATCTTTGTTGAGTTTGCAAAACAATGATTAAAAAATCTGAAGTATATAAAGCTGTATTAGTATATAAAGATATAGTTGGTGGGCAATCAATAATGATAAAATCATAAGCTTCTTCAACTTTTTTAAGAAGTTTTCCAAAATGGGCAATTCTTTTTTCTTTATAATTATTTTCAGTTGCTGGATAAATAAGTTCCATATAATCAGGATAATCAACAAAATCTATATGTGATGGTAATAGATCAAGATTTGGCATGATATTGACAATTGCACTGGATAATTCTTTTTCTTGAATTGCTACCATCATGGTTTTTTCTATTGGCATTTCTGACTTATGCAATCTATTATAAGTTCTATTAAGTAATTGAGTAGAATTGGATTGAGGGTCTAAGTCACATAGTAATACTTTTTTTCCTTTTTTAGCTGATTCGTAACCAAACATTACTGAATTTGTAGTTTTACCTACCCCACCTTTAAAGTTTCCAAATACAATTTTTTTTGCCATATTTTTTCGCTCCTGATTTTATTTTTTTACTACATAAATTATCTTAACATACATATTTTTTTACTACAACAATTATTTTGTAAAATTTACTATTTGTATATTCTACTATTTGTATATTCTACTATTTGTATATTCTACTATTTGTATATCGAAATAAAAAAAAACTATCTAAATTTAATTTAGATAGTATAATTAATTTAAATTTGATGGTTTACAAGTTTATTCTAAACATGGTATCGTCATAAATGAAAAATACATAAAAAAATAGAGACGGAAATAATTGACTTTGGTCGGATCAATTATTTCTGAATCACATGACCCAAACTCATGTGTTCGCGCTCGTCTCAAAAAATAAATTAAGTGGCTTGCAGACCACCTAGTTGTTTTACAAATGTGCACTAAGTATAGCACATTTTAGACGAGCAATTCAATATATAAAGCTATATTTTTCTAGTTTTTTTAAAGAAATTTAAGCCGAAAAATTGAAAGAGAACACAGAACAATTTTTATGATTGTCATGTGTTCTCTTTTTCAATATAACTCGGAGGAAATTTACTATGGAAAATCTAGATAAATGCTATGGTGTTTTGTTAAAACAAGGCATTCGTACATACAAATATCGAAACAGTACCATGAAACCTGTTGGATACGAGAATACTAGTAGAAATGGTGCGATCTTTGCGTACCGAAGTAAAAAATTGATGAATGCAGGACGGGGAATGGTTATCACGTCTGAAGAAGCGATTCTTGAAAATGAGTTAAAGTTAACACACTGGACTCCAAATGTTTATCGTTACGGAACATATGCAGACGATAATCGAACGGTTGTCAAAGGACACTCAGAAAAAAATTTAAGTCAAATCAATACTTTCGTGGTGGATATCGATTCTAAAGAAAATCACCAGGGTGAAATTGTTTTAGCTTGTATCGATGAGTTAGGTTATATGCCAACTATGATTTTAGAATCTGAACATGGTTACCAAGTTTATTTTGTGCTGAAAACACCTGCTTTTGTGACGAAAAAGAGTAATTTCAAAGTAATTGAGGTAGCAAAACGTATTTCAACTGCTATTCGTACACAATTGGCTAATCAATTAACAGGTATTGATGTAGGGTGTAACCATTTTGGTATTGCTCGATTCCCTAATAGACAAAATATTGTGTTCTGCGAATTAGAAAATCAATATTTTTTTTCTGATTGGTTAAATTGGTCAATGAAAATGGCTTCTAATCAAAAGACTGAAGAGGAAAGAAATGCTAAATTAGTTGTCTTTCCTGAGAAAAAAGAATATCGACAAGTTGATGAACCGTGGTTTGATTTATTATTGCGCAAAGCAAATATTATCGGTGGAAAAGGTCGATTAGGACGGAATAACGTGATTTTTACCCTTTCTTTAGCATATTATTCTTCTGGTTATGGTCAAGAAACTTGTGAATATAACATGTTTGAGTTTAACGAACGATTAAACGAGCCTTTGACTGAAGGCGAAGTAAGAAAAATTGTTAAAAGTGCGTATTCTGGCAACTATCAAGCAGCTAATCGTGACTTTATTTTAGAATTGTGCCAGGAATGGGTAGCTCCAGATATTCAAGAAAAAGAATTATTTATCCAACGTCGTGGTTGGTGGAAGTTTAAGAAACCACGAGAACAGCGAGAATATAGTCATAAACATGAATGGCAAGAAGATATCATGCGCTATCTAAGCGAAAAAAGTGATATTCAAATGCCTTATTTGAGATTGTCTAAAAAAGAATTAGCGAAACAATTAAAGATGCCATTAAGAAGTCTAGATCGTGCATTAAGTGCCTTAAAACAAGAACACAAAGTGTTCTACCATGTCAAAAAAGGGCGTGGTGGAGGGCTTTTGCTCGCTTCTGTACGTGTTTTGTTTGCAAGCTTGATTCAAGCTAAGAAAGAAGAAAAAGAAGCCTTTATTCAAGGGATTCTTGCGCAATTTAAGTTAACAGTTGATGAATGGCAACGAACTAGCAAACAATTATTACCTGAGAAAGAAAAACGAGAAATTAGCTTATTTGAGGTAGATACAGGTTAAAAAAATAAAAGACGCCAATTGCCTTTTACAATATATCTTTGATACTTGCTTACTTTTACTTGTTGCTTCTGTGCTATTATTACATTTGTAATTATATCCAATTTATTTGAAGGAGTGATTCTGAAGATTATGAAGTTGTACGTCTATTGTCATCCGGTTAATGTTTATATTTTGCGATATTTAGGAATGCCGGTGGAACAATTTTGTGAGCTTTATGGTTTTAATCAGGGTACTGTCGCTAGTTGGGTAACAAGGGAGCGGAAGGTTGAGACGTTGCCTGCGTCATTTATTTATGCTTTGTCTTTGGCTTCTAGTCGTAGTATGGGGGAAATCTATGAGGAATTGTTAAAACTACAAGATGATTATTATCGTTATCGTGAACGAGTAGGGTTTAAGAAGGGGAAGAAAGTGAAAAAACGTTTAGATTAGTATTAGTTAAATTTTAAATATTACAAACGTTATAAAATTTATTGTTGATTTTATCATAATTAGTTATTAGAAATTCATTAGATAAAATCATAATCGTTTGTTTTGAATTCAAAATCGTATGGAGTGGAAGCATAATCGTTTGAGTGAACGCTTGTTCCCTAAAAATAATTATGCTATTCTGTTTTTGTAAAAATTTTTACAAGAAAAAACGGTTTATTTCTGTTAACTTAGTACAATAAAAAAAATATATGTTATTTTTTTTATTGATAAAGTAGCTGTTCATATTTATTCATGAATGAACTTGTGAATAAAGGAGGGCTAAAGCCTACTGTTATCGATTTTTTAAAAGTGAAAAAAATAAAATGATAAATTTGTTTGCAGATTGCGAATGAATATGTTATCGTTTTTTTAGTGATTTTTAAAATAGAATGAATCTTAAAAGTAAATATACTTTTTTTGTTATAATGCGTTGCTGTGCAATGTAGAGCCTAACAAAAAAAGGAGCTGGTTATGAAACCTCGCCTAGAAAGCATCCTACCTCTTTCTAAGGTCATAAGTTTCTAACCGGACCGTTCACCAACAAAGCAATCAACGGTTCTACTCCTTTTTAGTTACAGGTTTCCCTGCAACACGGACAATGATACCATAAATTTAAGTTAATGAACAATCTTGTATTTTATACTTGGTCTAGTATTAATGAAATTTTATGTTGTAGTGTATCTAAAAAAGTATTTTTAGGTACAGTGTGTATTTGGCTTGTGTTTGAATCAGTGGTTCTGTAATTCGGAGAGAAACTGTTATTGCTTCTTTGGAAGTAGTAGCTAGTTTCTCTCTTTTTTGTTGGGCTCTGCATTGTTCAACAACATGTTGAGCAATGATAGTTTAATACTTTTAAAGGGGTTTAAATAATGTCTGAAAGGTTTTGTACAGTTGAGGATCTACAGCGTCAAGCAATTACGATCAAGCTTTATAACAACAGTGTTTGGGCTAATTTAGGGGACGGACGATTTATTAATCGTCAAACAAAGCAAATCCGACCAATTTCTTTGCTTTATCGTTCCACTAGAACTGTTGTTGGAGCTAATTATCAAGTGATTGCGAAACGTAAAAAGAAACGAGCAGGACTCATTTTTCTGGAGAGACCTTACAAAGCAAAATATGCGTAAGGACATAAAGATTTTTCTTGTTTGCAAGTAATTCTTTTTGCTTGTGAACACTCTTGTTCCTTGAAAACTAAATAAAAAAAACACAATTTAAGGGTGTAAGAAAACCGTCTGGTTTCTAAATGAGGAGGTGCAAAAGATTTAGAAGGAGATAAGAATGTTTTCTTACCAGTCGTAGATATTCTTGCTGTCTAATCTACGGTCGTGTTTGGAAGGACAGTGCCTGAAGGCGTAGTGAATCTTTAGGATAAGTTTGTGAAGGCAAGTTGTGTAGAAATAAGTAGCACAGGTAAGGGTTACGGTAGTAACTATCTGTTAGCAGAAGGATTTCTGATACTTGATTCATTTCAAACAAGTTGTGATTCACAGGTTGAGCATTTACCTAACATGCCAGGTTATCGTTTTACCTAACAACGAACACTATATTTTATTGGATTACTTGTAAACAAGAGAAATTTTTACTAGGAGGTATTCAAATGACGGAAATTCAACGATTGATTTATTTTTTAGAATCTGGAAAACGCAAGGAAATTTCGATGTCTGAATATATTTCTCTGCAAAAGAGGGGAAAAAAATGGTCAGAAAGACGTTATCGCCAGTTATTAGCTGAATTATCAAGAAGTAGTGCGTTTCCTCCAAATTATCAAAAAGATCAAAATGGTCAGATAGTCCGTATTCTAAAACTAAAAACTGTTAGTTAAATTTCACAAAGAAATAAGGAGTTTATGTGATGAATTATATGTATTATCCATTAGTAGATGGATTTAATAAGAATATAAACTTACGAGCAAATGAGAATCTAGTTGATCGATACGAGAAAGATATCTTACAGAAAATAGCTAAACAAAAAGACAAGCAATTATCAGTTGCCAAGTATGTAGCGGATTTCAATACGACAGAAAAGCGATGTTTTCTTGGCCTTTTGAAGCATTTTGAGCGAGTGAAAGTCGTTTATCGTCAAGAGGATGGAATTTCTAGGAAATATTTGATTTCTGCATAAGGAGGAACAAATGAATGGTAATGTAATTCTTTTTTTTATTCTAACAATTTTCATGTTGTTCATTTTGATAAAAGCTGATAATCAGTAAATTTCAGTTACTTACTAGGTGAAGTAACTGAGATTTGCTAGTTATTAGCAAATTAATTCCTGTTTCCTCTATGTTGTTAGCTTATGAGATAAGACAAATATGACTCATAAGCTAACAATTATGAGTCATATTACTATTCAAAATTGAATTACAACAGATTTTCTTTAGCAAACTCGATTACTTTTTTATAATCGTTAATTGTTTTGTCATAAACTTTTTCAAAATCTGATAAATTAGTTTGATTTGCTTGCTGTTGCCATGATTTGAAATCAAAGATGTCTAAACTATTAAACGAAATCGTAGTATCAAGATAACTTTCATCTTTATCGCCAAGTTTTTGAAGTATAGTAATGACTTCAGTAGTATTATTACTTCCTCTGAGTAGTAAAAAATAGGTGGAGACAGTACTTGTTAAAAGTGACATTTGTAATTCAGGATCAAAGATATAGACAGTTTTATTTTTTCTATTCCAAATAACATTATTATCCAGAGCATAGAATTTATAATTGGCATCTAATAAAGTTTTTTTTGAATCTTTTTTTGGTTTGTTAGTGAATTCATTGTCAATAATTGATGAGGTAAGTTGAATATCATTATTGTCTTTTCCAGAAACTTTTAGTAGATAGATTTCTTTTACTTGTCCACCACCGTTACGTTTTAAGGTATATGACATATATGGTTGAATGACGAAATAATCTTTGCTAGTATTCCCACTAATCAAATCATGATTTATTTTAGGAACACTTTCTTTTAACTCTATAGAGTAATTGAGAGGACTATTGTCATTACTGATATCTTGAGTAATGCAAAAAATTAATATGGTAACAATCAAACTGAAAATTTCTAAGCTATGTCTCTTAAAAAAAATAAATAATTTTCCTTTTTTTTCAGTTGCTGTTCTTTTTTCTTTATGAGGTAATCCAATTTCATATTACTCTTTTCAATTTGCTCTACGATAGCTTTTAATAATTCTAGGTTTTCATTGTTTTTAGTTGGCATATCTTTATTACTCCTATCTCAAACAAAAAATTAGAATAACTCCATTTTCATTTTGAACGATTATGAATTCAAATAAGCACTTTATGAATTCATTAGTGAACGAAAATGAAGTTATGTTATAATTTGTCCGACGAAATAGGTTAGAGTTATGATTTGCTAAAACTATTTATAATCTATTTTATTTGATAAGAAAAATATTTATTTCCTTTTTTTGCTAAACCAAAAACTTCCCCGATTTTTAAATCTTTTGGAGAGTAATGAAGTGTTGGGATTTCAAATAAATTATTTTTCTTATCAGTAATGTTAATTGGAAATTGAATGTCTTCTCTGTCTTCAGGAGAAAGAATGGCAATTTTTTTGTTTTGGAAAAGTACTGTAGTAATTTGTGTTTTTCCTAAAACTTGTATATCCGCGCCTTGACAGGCTTTGACTTTATCTAAAGATGGATAGCGATGATTAGATTGAACAACCGAAGAAGAAGTTTCAACGGTTGATTGACTATTTGTTTCTGTTTTCTTTGACAGAGAAAAAGCAATGATGAGTACAGATATAAGTAAAATACTTAGTAGTAAGGTTATGAGTGATTTATTCTTCATAAGTTACAAGCTCCATAAATAAAATTGTTTTTTCAATGTAGAAGCAGAAACGACTTATTGTTGTTTCTGCTTTTTAGCTTTTAATTGTTTAGCGTAAGCTTCGACGTCACTTTTTAAATATAATCTTACAAGTGATGTTGCAGGATCTCCGTCAAATTCTAGAAAAGGAGTTAATACTTTTCTATTTATTGCTTGAGAAATACCGGCATAACTTTGACCAGTAATCTTAGCAGCTCCTCTTCTAGTAACGAGATTTTCCTGAGCCCAAGCTTGAAATGATTCAATCGCTTCCTTATCCAATATAGTCACCTCTTTTTCTTATGATCATAAGTTTATTATATCAAAAGAAAAAAATTTTTCAAAAACCTGTTTACAAATGATTATAAATTTAGTATCATAAGTTTATAGTCATAGAGAAATTTATTAAAGAAAGTAGGAATGGTAAAAAATGAAAATATTAAAAGTATTAGCAATCGGAATTACAGTTGGTGGAGTTGCATTAGCAACTGCTCATGAGAAAGTAGATGCAGCAGAATGGACACCACGTACAGTAGAACAAATTAAAGCAGATATGAATGGTAACGAATATACAATCGTTTGGGGAGACACTCTAAGTGCAATTAGCCAAGCAACAAATATTACCGTACAAAAATTAGCAGATATGAACAAGATTGCCAACATAGACTTGATCTACGCAGGCAACAAGTTAGTTTTTGATGGGTTTGATGGGAATGTTGTAAGTGTTCAAAATAGCAATGGAGAAACAATTGCACAATCAGTAATTGAAAATGAAGACAAAGTGGTTGAAAATCAACCAGTAGGACAACCAGTACAAGATACAACTAATTCAGCAACACAATCTGAAGCAACACCTTCAGTTGATAATACAGTTACAGATAATACACAAACTGGTGGTCAAACTGGAAATGCAGGAGTAACAACACCAAGTACACCTGAAAACAATGGTGGAACGACTCAAACACCGACACAACCAGATAATAACCAAAATGGTTCAAATAATGGTCAAACAACACCTTCAAATCCAGGAAACAATAATGGCGGAACAACACCTTCAGAACCTAGTCAACCAGATAATGGTGGTACAACAACACCAGAAGAACCACATGCTATAAATCCATACACTGGTTCAGGAACAATGTATGAAAGTGAAGAAGCTGCTCGTATAGCAGGAAACAAATATATAGCAGAAAACGGTGGTTCATATAAGATATATACAGAATTTTGGAGCGATGGAACAACTAGAACATATTTAGAGTTATATCCAGAAGCATAGAAATAATTATAGAAAAAGGGAGCTAAGTTAAATTAGCTCTTTTTTTATTAAAAGGAGAGAAGTAATGGGGTGTAGAGATCCTTAAATAAGCTAATTGAATAATACTTAATGTTAAACGCATACCTTGTTAGGATGCGTTTTTATTTTTGATTTGTTTATTAGGAGGAATTTTAGTGAAATCGAAGAAAACGTTAAAGATAGCCAATTGGCTTATGGTGTTGTTAACGCTAGGTCAAGTATTGATTGGCTCAAGTGCTAGTTTTGCAGAAGAAATTACTTCTGATTCGACATCAATTGTTCAAAAAGATACTTCTAGTGAAGAACAGAAACAAGTCGAATCGACACAAGGATCAGGTACTGTTACAAAAGAAACTGAATCGGAAAAGCCTGAAAATTTTGCAATAGAAGATGAAAACAGCAAGAGTGAGAATGCTAATGCGAATGATAGTCCTAAACAAGTGAATCAACTGCCTGTTTTAAAAAATGAAGACATTCAAACAGAAATCGATAACCTGTTATCAGAAAATAGCTTGTCAATTGACGACGCAGGCAAATTCCATGTTACCAATGAATCTTCTTATAGAGATAATCTATTTGAAGTTATGCAAAAAATTGATTCATTAAGACAACAAAGCAAAGAACAAGCACGTGCTGTTCTTTCATATGGTTTATTATTGGGACGTGGAAATGGCGTTGTAGTTGTTCCTGCTAATGAAAATCTTTCTGCTGTTCGTTTTACGAGAAACAATGTAACCGAATATGGATGGTTTGGTAAGAAAACAGCTGATGGTCGTGATGCATATTGTATTGAGCCTGGCGTTCCATTAAATACGGGTAATAATGCTGGATATGTTATTTCAGAAACAAACAGTGATCGTGCGGTAAAAGCTTCTTTAGTAGATTACTATGGGCATTACAAACAACCTTCATTAGCTAACAAATTTTACACAGAATCATTGATTAATGAAGTAATGAATGGTTATACAACAACGATTCATTCAGATATCAATGGACAAGTTAGTCAAGCAGGCTATGAAGCATTTAAAAAAGATGTAATGAAGAAGGTAAACACCTTCTATACAAAACCAAGTTTTGCAAATAAAAATGTTACGCTAAAAGTTGGAGAAACTATTAAATTAACAGATACAACAGGTAGTTTCTCACATTATGTTTTAGGTAAAAACCAAGCAGGATTAGATATTTCATTACAAGGCAATACGTTATCGCTTAAAGCTAAAAATAATAGTAAAGATAACGGAAAAGTAACTTTTTATTACAATATAGATGAAAAATATCGTAACCCTGCATTAGTATATAATTCTCCTGTATTACAAAATGTATTTTCTGGTGGAGTATCTGACCCAACAAGTTTTAGTATTCAAGTAAAGGTACTAAAAAATGGCGAATTCCAAATCAAAAAAATCGATAAAGAAACTGGAAAAGCTGTACCTGGTACAAAATTCAAACTAGAATATAGCAATCTTCCAGCAGGTACAACTGCGCCAAAAGAAACAGAAGTGACTACTGATAAAAATGGGGTAACACCAAAAATCGAAGCGCCACATGGTACACATGTGAAAGCAACAGAAATTTTCGTTCCAGCACCTTACGTTTTAGGGTCTGCGATCGGCGATTCTGACGTGGTAGAAGGCGATGTAGTCGCAAATAAAACTATTACGTTGACACAACGTAACCAACAAGCTAAAGGTCAAATCATTATTGAAAAATCTGGTGTCGAATCTGGTAAAGATATGTGGAACGACAACTATTCTTTAGCAGGTAATGTGTTTGAAATCCATGAAAATGATGCAAAAGGAAAAGTTGTCGCAACAGTTACAACAGACAAAAATGGACACGCAGAAACTAATAAAGAATTGCCTTTAGGCACTTATGTAGTGACTGAAAAAACAGCTTCTAACGGTTTTGCTAATACTTTCAAACCAGTAGAGGTGAAAATTGACTACGTAAATAAAGCAACTGCTGTCATTGTAAAAAATACTGAAGGTACGAACCAAGAAGTGACAGGATCAACTGTATTAACAAAAGTTGATGCTGAAACAGGTTCAGAAACACAAGGACAAGCAACATTTAATGGCGCTCAATACGGTTTATTCCATGAAGACGGAACACCAGTCAAATGGTCAGAAGCCTTTAAACCAGAATATGTGGAAGGTAATAAATTAGAAGGTGACGAAATTGCCTTTGAAATGACTGATAAACTTCAAAAAGCTAGTGTAAAACACTTAGCACTAGGAAAATATTACTGGAAAGAAACAAAAGCGCCAGAAGGTTACCAAATTGACAATACAAAACGTGAATTTGAAATCACTTATAAGGATCAAGATACAAAAGTCATTGCAACAGAATCTACTTCAAAAGAAAATGTTGTGAAATTTACGTTAGATGGCTTTAAATATGTAGAGTCTAAAACAGGTAGCACAAAATCTGGTTACAACGGAATCGAGTTCAAATTAACACCAATCAATGATACAAAAGGAGAAGCAATCACTACAAAAACTATCACAAACGAAGATGGTTATGACGGCTACTTTGCATTTGAAGGTATTCCTTACGGTGACTATGAGTTAGAAGAAGTCAAAGCACCAGAAGGCTATCAAATCATTAAACCACTAACGATTACTTCTGATTTTGACGCAGAAAAACGTGAATATACGTTTACTGTGACTGAAAAAGGTCAAAAAGAACCTTTAAAAGTCTTAACTGTTTCTGAAGAAGAAATCAACAATGGATCAAATGTGATCCAATTAAGCAAATTGTTTATCACAAACAACTTAGTCAAAGTACCAACAATCCGTACTTTAGCGACTGTAGATGGCGAAAAAACATTCACGCCAGCAAAAGATACACCAATGCACGATGACATTTTCTTAGGCGACTTGATTAAAGATGACAAATACAACCTAAAAATCAAGCTTTGGAGAATCCAAAACGGAAACTACGAAAAAGCGCAAGTTGTGTTTGAGACAGACAAAGATTTTGTCGCTCAAGCAGAAAATGAAAAAGAAGTCATTGAGACTTTAGTAAATACGTCAAAAGACGATGAAAACACAAGCTACGTGTGGACAGAAGAGCTTTATGATGAAACTGGTAAGAAAGTGGCAGAACACAATGATCTATCGAATAAAGATCAAACAGTGACACCAAAAATTGAGAAAAAAGAAACGGTGAAACTAGTTGTTTCAAACAAAACAAACACACCAACAAGCAAATCTACTCAATTAGCTGCGAAAGCAAGTATTCCTCAAACTTCAGGTGAATTGAATGGTGCAATGGTATTTGTTGTATTTGCTGTAGTAATGGTGATTGCTGTAGGTACTTTTGTTTATATGAAAAAACAACATGTGAACAAATAAAATTAAACTAGGATAAACATCTGAATAAGGTGTTTGTCCTAGTTTGATTTGTATATTCCTTCTCTATTTGTAATATTTATTTATATGAATAAAAAAGGAGTACTTTAATATAGTTAGACAGAAGTCGACCCTCCTCTATAGGTGGTTGATGAATGTGGAAGTGCCATTGGTCGCGCAAAGACTAACACATAAGGCTTATCGTATTTTTATTTTGCTCTATGTTATAATGGTCTATATAAGAAATGAACTGATATAATATGGAATTAGATACTAGCTCGATTACATGAAAAAGCAATGAATCAGCGTACTGACTTTCTGAACAAGTTGAGTACAGAAGTGATCAAAAACTACTATATTATCTGTATGGAAGACTTGAATATAAAAAGGTTGTTACGTAATCATAAATTAGTAAAAAGCATTTCTGGTGTATCTTGGTCTAGTTTTGTGACTAAATTATAATACAAAGCAGACTGGTATGGTCGGAAAATTATCAAAGTAGATCAGTGTTTTCTATCTAGCCAAATCTGTTTGAAATGTGGATATAAAGATGGCAAGAAATCGCTCGATATTCGAGAATGGACTTGTCCTATTTGTCATCTCATCATGACCGAGATATCAACGCTAGTATCAATATTCTGACTGAAGGTCTAAGGCTACATTCTATGGAATTGGCTTAGAACAAATAAATAAGAACCGTAGGAACTACGGGGATAGCTTGGTCAATAAGAGTAGTAAATAAATATGCTATCAAGTATGCTCTCTTCCCAAGAAGCTCCCACTTCAAGCGTTAAGAACCGTTAGGTTTAGCTAAGTGGTGAGTAGTTCACTTTGACTGTGAGGAAGTAATTATGAGACAAAAAATAAATAAAAATAGATTAAAGCCAGAATATAGTTGTGTAACAATTATTTTTTATTGTAATTTATGTCATTATTTTGTTGGAAAAGACAATTTAGGAGAAGATAGTATCTTCCAAAACTACGATCAAAGTAATGATTATTTATGAAAAAATTTTTAAAACTTTTCTCAATTATTTGGTTATTAATTGGTTTTTTTATTGTAGGATCAACGATTTATGGTTATTATCTTTTACAAAAAACTAATAATCGTAGCAGTGTATTGAGTTTTCCAATACAAAGTGAAAAACAAGTAGAAGAGAATCAACAAGCTAAAATCACTGATTCTTTTTTTGATCCTGAATCAATTCAACCTGTACATGCAGGAGATTTTGCGAATGCCCAATTACGTTATGAAGAAATTGTCAATCAATCGGGAATTGGTTCGATTTACATACCTAGTTCAATTGTTCAAACAAAAATTTTATCAGGTATGAGTAATGATAATTTAATGGTAGGCGTTGGTACGTATCGTTCAGAGCAACGATTAGGAAAAGGTAATTATGTATTATTAGCCCATAACATTACGCAAGGTGGTGGTGTGCTAAACAATATTCGTCAAACCTTAAATGGTTCATTGATATATGCTACAGATTTTTCAAAAATTTATGAATATAGAGTAACCATGAATCAAGTGGTAAATCAAGCAGCAGGAGAAGTTCTAAATGAACCAAAGGCGAACGAGAAACCTCTGATTACACTTATTCGTTGTGAAGGAGGATTGTATACGTATAAACGTGCGGTTGTTCAAGGAGAATTGATTTCTTCTTATTCTGCTAGTAAAGCAAATAATAATTTGAAGGAAAATTTAGGGCTTATTTCTGTTGTTCAAGATCAAGAACAATCGGTAAATTCTTCTAATGCAGCAGAAGCAAATTCTAATAAACACCAAACCAATAATATAAAGAAATATACTAATCATTCAGAAAATGTAAATGAAAGAAGTAGTGTACTGAAGAATAAAAATATTTATTCTTTTTTTGAAAGATATTGTATTTGGTTGGTAAAAAAATTAAATGATTTAACTGTGCTATTTTTCTTTTCTTTTGTTTATATTTCTATTTTTCTTTTTAGCATTATTTTGCTATTAAATAAATTATGAAATTGATTTATAAATTGTTTGAAAAAAATATGAATATTATTTATTACTGGAAAATTCTGATTTAGAATAGAAGAGAAAATACAGAAGATAAAATAAATCATATATTATATAGAAAATTAATCGATTGAAATGAGTGAAATCTTGTCTTACAAGGAGTTAAGTAAATCAAATAAAAAAGAAAGGAATTTTGTAAATGAAGAAAACAAGTAAAGTATTGTCTGCTTTGTTGCTATTGGGACAAGTTGTTGGTTATACGCCTGCTGTTTTAGCAGACGAAGAACAACCTACTGTTTCTACTGAACAATCTACCACAGTAAATACAGATAATGAAACGACAGTCACAGATAGCACAACGTCTGATAAAGAAGAAGTAACAACTGATTCTTCAACAGAACAATCAAATCAAGTGACTGATGAAACAACTGATTCTTCTGAAGAGAATTCACAATCAACAGAAACAAAACCAGAAACAAAATCAGAAACAAAACCAGAAACAAAACCAGAAACAAAACCAGAAACAAAACCAGAAACAAAACCAATTAAACAATCAACAGCCAAACCGAATAAATCAGTGAACCAAACACCAACTCAAACTTCTAATTCTGTGGAATCTGTACCTGAGCAATCAGCTACACAACAAGTAGCTGTAGAAAATGAACAAAAAACGGAAGAACAAATACAACCTATTCACGAAGAAACACAAAACTATCATCAAGCCCCAACTGCGCCAATCCAAGAGTTAGTGCCTTCTAGTACACAGGATAACGAAGGAAACATTCATTTTGAAAAAGATGAATCAGTAGAAAGTTTTATTCGTAAAGTTGGTGAGTCTGCTCGAAAAGTAGGGCAAGAAAACGATTTATATGCTTCCGTAATGATTGCTCAAGCAATCTTAGAATCTGCTAGTGGGCAAAGTCAATTAGCACAAGTACCAAATTATAATTTGTTTGGAATCAAAGGAACACATAATGGAAAAGGGGTCTCTTTTGCGACCCAAGAGGATTTAGGAGATGGAACACTTTATACTACCCAAGCAGTCTTCAGACAGTATGAGAGTTATGAAGATAGCTTAAATGACTATGCTCAACTGCTAAAAGAGGGGTTAACAGGAAATAGTCATTTTTACGATGGTGTTTGGAAAACGAACGCTAAAACTTATCAAGAAGCAACAAAATTTTTAACTGGGAGATACGCAACAGATACTAGCTACGATAAAAAATTGAATGGACTAATCGAAACATATGAATTAACCAAATATGATAAAGAAGTAGCAGGCCCACAACTAAACAAAAAAGGGTATGTTGTTCCATTAAAGAATTACACGATTTCTAGTCCATTTGGTACTCGTGGGGGAGAATTTCATCGAGGTCTTGATTTAGCAGCACCACAAGGCGAGCCAATCTACGCTAGCAAAGCAGGAACAGTCGTTAAAGCTGAGTTTCACCCTTCTTGGGGGAATTATGTAGCCATTGAGCATGAAGATGGTACAACGGCTTTATACGCCCACCAACAAGAATATCAAGTGGAAGTGGGAGACCACATAAAACAAGGTCAAATTATCGGTTTTGTTGGGTCTACTGGAAATAGTACAGGTAGCCACTTACACTTTGAACTTTGTATAGATAATACTTTAGTTCAATCACAATTAGTTGATCCGGAAACAGTCTTATTTTAAAAATAAGACTGTTTTTTTATCACTATTCTAATTTATTATTTAAGGAGATTTTTTAATGAATTTAACAGAAGCAAATAATTTATATAAAAAAGAGGAACTGTTACTGGGAGAAGATCAACAGTTCCTTTTAGTTTTTCTAAAAGATATAGTTAAAGTTCCAGTATCCAAAAAATTGAAAAAAGGACACAGTAGTTTAATTGAAAAAGAATATAGTTATCATATTCCTAAAGAATCAGTTGAGAAGAATCCTTTTTATTCTTCTCAACTTCCACATGTCAGATATGTTAAATGGTTACACATTTTAAATGAGCAAAAACAAATAGTTCAAAAAGTTCCAATTTTAAAAGTTTTTCAAACAAGACGCGGTGGGTTAACTTGCTGTATTGATAGAAAAACTTTTACACAAGAAATGGATAAAAATAAAAATGATTCAATTAAAAAAAATCGACGATCCAATTCGATTAACTGATTATTTAAAAGAATATGAGTGTCATATTCAATATATCTTAGAAAATATGACATTTGTTAATTTAACAGATCAAGCTACTCAAAAATTGTTAAAGATGGAAATAATTCGAGCAGAAACGATTTGGTATACGTATTATGAAACGAATTTTCGTGCACCAGATTATCATTTTTTACAAAATGAGATCATTGATTTTGGTATCTTTCGATTGCCTTTTTTTGAACAAACTACACAAGAGGAAGAAGGTGATTGGATTAGTGCCGATAATTTTGTTAATCGCTATATCGTACGTTTGAGAGAAGAAAAATGGCTTTCTTCTCTTTTTTTGCACCAGAAGATCTCACATTTATTGAACGATATACAAAAAAGAAAGCAAAAGATTATTTTCAAGAACGAGATCAATATGTTCCAGGATATGAATCCTTTCGCATTTCAAAAAATTCGACAATGCAACGATTAGGCTATGAGCAATTAAAAAAAATTTTTTGGTCTGATCCGTTGATTTGTAAATATACCAAAGAAGGGATGAAGCCAATGTAAAAATAGATTATTTATAAAATAAAAAAGGAGAGAATTAAATGATTATTATTTCAGGGATGATTTTGTTATTTATTGGAAGCTGTTTAGGATATCAAGTTGCTTATTTCCCGAAGTTTAAAGAACTGCAACAAAGGCGTGCCATACAAGCTTATTTCAATCTAAAATCCAATGATTATACGTACTTTTATGAGAGAGTGGAAGATTCCTACATTTTAAGTGTGGAAAATCAAGAATATCGAATTAAATTCTCTATGAATAATCCTATTAAGGTAGTCTATGCAGTGGAATTAGAAATGAGTAGTGACGAAATGGTGGAATAAAAATGATCATTGAATTTTTAGAAACAAGTGGGTTGGAACTTACATTGAATCAAAAGATGGATTTAGATAAAGGCTTTATACAACTGAAACGTCAAAATGAGGAATTACTTGCTCGATCAGAAATTGGTTGGTGTAGTTTTTCCATCTATGCAGAGGGACAAGAAATACCTGCCTATGAAGGGGAATTTGATTTACCTGTTCAAGACTTTCATTTAGTTCGAATGATTGAAAAAAACTTTAAAAAAGAAGGAGAGATTGACAGTCAAGTTCAAGCATTTTTAGAGATTTTGAATCAGAGCTTGCCAAAATACTATCGTTTGAAATCAGAAAAAGATGTGAAGCCAGTGAAAGAGAAGAAGGTCAGAAAAGTTGCTTCAAAAGAATCAAGAGAGTTATCAGTAAAAATGGAACATGCTGTTCACGAAGTACCTAAAAAAAACCGACATAAATGGTTTCTTGTTTTCAATACTCTAGTAGCTGGATTGTTACTTGCTCAAACCACTTATTTTTCAATAAAAATGAATCAGTCGACACAAGAGATTGTACAACTTCATGATCAATTGGAAACTATGCAAGAAAAAGTAAACTCACAAGGACAATTAGATACTTTTTGTCGATATTTTTTAACGAACTTTTATTCAAAAGAGTCCGATAAAGAAGTGTATCAAGACAAAAATAAAGTTTTTTTATCGAATCAACTGATTGATCAGCTTTCGCCAACTGAAACACCAGTAAAATCGATTTTATCTTGGAATGTTCAACCAAAGAAAAATCAATGGGTTGTTTCTTATATTGTTTCTTTAGAAGAAAGCAAAGAAAAACAAGTAACAAAAAAAGTTACTTTTATGTTAAAAGAAAAAGATCAAAAATATCAGGTAACTAAATTACCACAATTAGAAAATTTTGAAATCAATTCATAGAAAAGAGGAAACAAACATGAAGAAAATGATTTTAAGCACATTATTTAGTGCCACTTTATTAATGGGAACAACAGGAACATTTGCAGATACAGTTATACCAGAAGATCCTACAACATCACCTAGTGGAGAAATAACACCACCAACAAATGAGGGAGAAGAACCAACTGATCCAGTATTGCCACCAGATACAGGAGACACAGGCGGTGAAGATACAGGCACAACGCCACCAGACACAGGGGATACAGATACAGGAGGTGGAGATATAGGTATAACACCACCAGACACAGGAGATACAGATACAGGCGGTGGAGATACAGGTATAACGCCACCAGACACAGGAGACACAGATACAGGAGGTGGAGATACAGGTATAACGCCACCAGACACAGGAGATACAGGCACAGGTGGCGGAGACACAGGCACAACACCACCAAACACAGGAGACACAGATACAGGCGGTGGAAATACAGGCACAACACCACCAAACACAGGAGACACAAATACCAATGGAGAAAACACAGGAACAATGACACCGCCAACTACAAATGTAGGTGTAAATTCTGATGGTTCAATCAATCATACTGGAAATAGTACGCAAACTACACCTATTCAAACAAATAATGTAAGTGAATTAACACATATTCCTACTGTTTCTACACCAGTAGAAACAGATACAGGTGAGAAAATTGTTTCTGTGGTAGACGGTGTACCTTATAAACAAACAGAAAAAGGATTGACTCCTATTAGTGCAAATGTAACGAAGTTACCAAGTGGAAATATCGCAGTTAAAGGATCGGATGGACAATTGAAAGTCTTGCCAAAAACTAATGAAAAAGCAACTTCTTTCATAGTTACATTGATAGGGGGAATCTTAACTTCAATGAGTGGTTGGTTATTCTGGAAAAAACGTCGAATGAAAGTGAATTAATGAATGAGTAAGAAAAAAATATTGATTTTGTGCGGGCTAAATTTTTTGCCCGTACTTCTTTTTATTGGCTTTTTTTTTCTACTGTTGATTAGTTGTACCACACTATCTGAAGATGAAACAGTAGATTGTTCGGCGATCGTTGATACACCAGCTGCAAATGTCGTAGCTACGAATCAAGGATCAGAAAAAAATGGTTTACAAATTGCGACTGAAATAAGTAAGAAATTTCCTACAACTCCACAAGGTTTAGCAGGAATGTTAGGAAATTTTGACCAGGAATCGAACAATATGCCAACAGCTATTGAACGACCTAATGATCCTTTATCTGGACATGGAATTGCTCAATGGACAGCAGGAAGAACAACAAATTTAATGAACTTTGCCAAAGAAAAAGGGAAAGACTGGACAGACTTAGGCTTACAAATTGAATTTTTAATCCATGAATTAGAAACAACAGAAAAAGCAGCACAAGCCGCTTTAAAAGCTTCAACTGTCGAGGAAGGAACAGCGCAATGGCAAACATTATTCGAACGTGCTGGAGATCCAATGATGGGGAATCGATTAAATTATGCCAATCAATGGTATGCCAAGCTTAGTTCAAATGATCCAATTTCTCAAATGACTTTGAGCAATGGGGCAACAGCAAGTCAGCAAGATCAAATCGAAGAATGTTTGTCTGAAACTTCAACGACTGTTTCTAGTGCAGACGGAAACGTTTTAAAAGTAGCCAAAAGTTTTATTGGGTACTTTCATTATTCTCAACCTTTACGCACACAGTTTGGTAGTGTAGATTCTCCAGATAAGAATGGATATGCCGATTGTTCTAGTTTTGTATGGCTAGTTTTGACCAAAGCGGGCTATCGAACACCAGAAAACGTTCAATGGTATACCGGAAGTATGACAAGTGACGCAAGAGGTGCAAAACAGTATCTACAAGAAGTTTCTCCGAATGAAGCAAAAGCCGGTGATGTAGTAATTGTCAACTTAGGAACAGGTGTGGGTGACGATGGACATACCGCAATTTTAGCGGAAGATTGGCATGGACTGACGACAAAAATCGTTGAACAAGGTGGTATGAATCATAATGGTGTAGGTGAAGGACAAGTAGATTTATCTTTTGGCTATCTATTAAATGGTGGTGATATTTGTCTGGCACGTCCAATAAAAAAATAAAAGGGGTTCAATTGTGAAGAAACAAAAGTTGATTATATTTTTGAGTATTGTGCTAGCTTTCGCTGGTGTAGGTGGTTATTGGCTTGTTAAAGAAAAAAATGATCTTTCTCGTGAACAAATAGCGTTAAAGCAACAAGAACAAGTGTTTAAAGATCAAAAAAATAATCAAAAACAATTTATCAGTGAACTACAAGCATCGATTCAAAAATTAGAAAAAGAAAAGGTGGCATTACAAAAAGAAAATGAGGTATTGAAAAATAATGATACTTCAGAAAAAGGAAATATCAAACAATTTAATGAGTTTGTCAATAAAGCTTTTCATGCGTTGTTTGACTATTATCCTGACACTTATTCTGAAAGAAAGAATGCTTGTGAACCGTATCTTTCAAAAGAGTTAATGAGTCAGTATTTTAAAGAAGGAGATTCATATGGTGACTCTAATGGAGTCTCTTCAGAACTAGAAAAATGTTCGCTTTATACAAAAAGTGTACAAAAAGATAAATTAGAAGGTTTAGTCGTCGCTGAATATCAGAATAAAATCGGTTATAGTTCATGGAATAAGGCAATGAATGTTTTTCAAATTACCTATGATCTTTCCTCAAAGAAATTAACTGATATCCAAAATTTAGGTAGTAGCTTTAATGGCTCACTTTTAAAATAGAAAGTAGGGAAAATATGGAATATCCATCAAACAATAGTCAAAATCAATCGTCAGTTGATAAAAAAAATCGTTTAGATATTAAGATTTCAGGATTTGACAATTATCGTCCAGCAATTCAATTAGCATTATTTGTATTATGGCGTATTCATCAAAAACAGTATCAAATTGGCTCAAGAATCTTCTATGAAGAATTGAAACATGCTTTAGACGGTAATAACCGTTCTTATAGTTTAACGGCATATAAAGAAGCACTTGCTTTTTTGGAGGGAGCAGGTGCAGCAGTCAATGAAGTAATTATTATCGAAAAAGTACCGAGTACTTTGATTCAACGGTACAAAATCGGACATGAGTAAAACAAAATTCAATCCAGAATTTGTCCAAAGTAAAGCAACGAAAAAAGCCAAAAAAACAAGAAAAAAGATTTCATTCGGAGCAATATTTTCTAAAAAAAAGCCAGAAAGTTCCACCCGAATGATTCAATTTTCTCAAAAAAGCGCGATGAGTATTTTCTCAGGCGTTTTTTTCTTTTTGTTTTTTGTAATGGGGATCGTGCTCCTCCTGAATTTTGGACGAATCGATACGTTAACTAGATTAGCAGCCAGCAAGCAAGTCAATCCGACAGTATTGTTAACGCAAGTCAATCAAGGCTTATCCAATACGGAACAAATGAAATATGAAGGAACAAAATTTGTTGAAAAACTTTTTGATTTGGATAAAGAAAAAATGGAGGAATGGGAAAATAATCTTTCTCCCTATTTATCTCAAGGATTAAATGCTTCAGATTTAGGATTTTCTTCTACCACTTATTCAAGGGAAGCAAAACAAATTTCCTTTATCAAATCAGAAACATTGAATGAAGCAGAGTCTATGTATCGTTTATTTTATGATGTGACGTTTACAGAAGGAAATCAATGGAAAGACTGTCAAATTTCTTTTCCAGTAAGTTTTAAAGAACAAGAATTAAAACTACTTGATTCAATTGAGTTTTTGAATTTACAAGCAACAGAAAGTAAAAATAATGTGAATTATCGTTCAGAAAGATTTATGGCGAAGGGGATAAATGTTTCAGACAATGAAAAGCTAAAAATCGAAGAATTCTTAAAAAAATTCTTTGAATTATATGTCAAAAATGACGAGAAATTGGCATTGATTGCCAATGTGAATGGTTTAGAAGGTGGAACGTTTAATCATATGCAATTAGAACATATTGTTCAAACGAAAGAAGGAAACTATGTAGCTCAAGGAAACTATACGTTTAGTTTTCAAAAGAATAGTTCTTTCACTTCTCGATTCACAGCCAATATCAAGCCAAGTAGTGATAGCTATTTTATAACTAAATTTAATGAATAGGGGAACAAAAAAATGAAAATTTTTGACTTTAAAGATTTGTTTAATAATGTATCTGATCAAGTGATTTGGTTGTTAGCGATTGTCGCAATTGTACTGGCTGTTTGTGCATATGCGACACAAGGATTTGGTCGTGCATTTTTTGGAATTTTAGGCGTGTTTATAATTATCGTTGCAATTCTTTTGTTAAAAAATGCAAAAGAAATTGCGGAATGGATAAAAAATGCGATTTTTGTGCCAACAGAAGGTGGTGGAATAGAAGAAAAGGTACAAGCCTTTATTCAACTTAAAAATATGCCACTGTTTTAACTACAATGACTACTAGAAGTCTAACTTCTAGTAGTCATTGTCTTTCATTTTTAGGAGGGATTATCTTTGGAATATAACTACACGAAAGAATTTAAACAACCTCACAAAATATATGGAATTGGCGATCGTAAGATTCCTTTTCTAAGTAATGGTGTACGAATGGAACAAGTCGTTGTATTTAGTGTTTTTTTTGTGATTTTAGGAATCTTTTTTCTTTTTAGTTTACTTAGCGGAAATGGATTTTTGCATACATTAGTCACCAAGTCATGGATTTTGATGATTGCAAGTGTAGGTGTCTTGGTTTGGACACTTTTTTCATTAAAGTGGGACAATAAAAATTTTATAGATTATTTAATTGGTAGAGGAACATACTTTAGCAAACGAAAAAATCGTTACGAGCATGGTTTATATGTCCCTATTTTTCACGAAAAAGTAACTTATACAAAAAAGCAGAAAAGAAACTATTAGTAATACATTAATTTTATGGATTTCTTCAAAAGTAAGGGGAATAATACATGAATATTATTAAAGGGAATTACTACAAAGTAAAAGGTAAGAATCAAAGTCTTATTTATAGGTCACAGGACAGTGTACCTGTTACGGAAAAATATGCAGATAAAAAAGAAGATGAATCTTATAAAAATCATTATTGCTTTTTAGTGTTCGATTTATCTGAGTCAGATAGATACAAGATTATGTCTATCGAATGTCTGGATGTAAAAGAGAACACTCTCATTTCTGCTACTAAAGAAGAAATAAGAGTTTGTGGAATTATCGAACGTATGAGTGATTACGAATCACCAGAAGAACACGAAAGAGGTATATTATGGTCGCTTGCTAAAGTTGTAGAATCTATTTCTCATGCAAAAGGATTATTAGAAATATCTACTGGACGACTATCGGAATTATCTTCGCTAGTTATGTTTAAAAATCAAGGAGATATTTTTAATAACCTAAATGAAGTTGATAGAATTTTAAAAGAAATAGAAACAAGCATGGAAATTGAAAAAGTAAAATTCGTTAATTCAAGGGGAATACCTAATGAATATGATTAAAGTAAACTATTGTGAATTACAAACAAAGCAACAACTGAGAAATCTTGTTTGTTTTGGATATAAAAAAGACATCATAATTGTTTTTCAATGACAAAAGAGAGAATTAAAAGAATTGATATAAGATTAAAAAATTATCTTCAAAAATAAGGTGAAGTTATGGCAGTTATTAAGAAAAGAGTACCGAAATTGGGTTTTCCAGTTGAGACGATTATTCGAAATTTTATCTTTACAACATCACAAGATATATGGGTAGGATATAAGCTTACACCTCAAGGTTTTCCGTTAAATGATTTAGAATTTTTTGAAAAGTATATCGAAGATGGTAAAGGAATTTTTGAACACGATCAGTATGAATATCATTTGGTGAATATTCCTAATTATTTTGATATAGAAGAACATATCGAACAAACAATCAAAGAAACTGTAAAGGGTGAATTTTCAGATTTAGGCGAAATTTACTTTCGTCAAGCAGGGAAAATATTAAAAGACGAAGTACAAATGAATGAATATGAAACGTATTTATTTGTGCGTTTTACGACAGTTGTTCAAGTCGCAGATCCTTTAGAATATATGGATTTGTTGAAAGATATTGGGAAACGTTTTATGCATAAAATGACAGCACAACATGTGCCAGTTACCAATGTACCAATCACCTACGATCGCATGGAAAAACAATTATTTCATGATTTATCAAATTATAAGGAAGTAGAACGTCTAACGCCTCAAATGATGGGGCGTATTTTTTATTATCTTTTTCATAGGGCAGATACTAGAATTCTAGAACGCGATTTATCACCCATTGAAATGAATGAAGGGGTTATTTCAAATGAGAATGGCTATTTAGTTGTGGAACAAATTGACAAGAAGAATTATTCGATTTTTGTTAGTTTGATTGAGCTACCAATGGCGATGTTTGGCAGTGGCTTTGTGCAAAATTTACAGGATAGTCTTTCTTTCCCTATTGAAACACATGCTCGTCTTTCTTTTAACCACGAAAAAGCAGATTTGAGAAAGATTGGAAAAATGGCGAATCGAATTTATGAACAAGATAAGGAACAAGGTCAAATTGACGGAATCTTAGATGAAGACGATGTATTAGCATTTGGTACGGAACGTCTTCAAGATTTGAAAAGAAAGTTAAAAGACAAAGATACTCGACTTTGCCAACTATCTCTGACATTTGTTTTATCTGCAGCCTCAAAAGAAGTTCTAGAACAACGAATGAAAGACCTTCAATTTGCTTTAGATGGTACAGATTATAAAATTTATCGTTCTGTTGCGGATCAATTGACTCTTTTTAATCAGTGCTTAATTGGAAGTAATAGAACTTTTAGAAGTTATGATCAAATCGTAACGACTGGGTTAGTTGCCGATTTAGGTTTTGACTTAAAAAAAGAAGTCGGAAATATTCAGGGGATTCCTTTAGGGCGTATCATTACTTCCAAAAAATATCATTCTGTCAAAGAAGCGTTGGCATTGTCTAGTAAAATTATTTGGTATTATCCTAATTTAACAAAGAAATACATTGAAGGGGCGATCCATACCAACGGAAATACGTTGATTATTGGTCCACCAGGTCAAGGGAAATCGGTTTTAGTTAAATATATCTTTTTGTGGTTGACCTTTTTAGGACAAAAGATTCTCTATATCGATCCTAAAAATGAAACAGAATTATTTTTCTCAAAAGCATTAGAAAAATATGGGTATATTCCTGAATTTTTAGAGTTATATCGTCGAATCAATTTTATTTCTCTGTCTGAAGATGACTCTTGTCGAGGTATGCTTGATCCACTCCTATTCTTACCAAGAGAACAAGCGATTCAGACGGCAAAAAGTATTTTAGAATTATTAGGAGAGGTAGACAAAAACCCCGCAACATCTGGACAAAAGAAACGAACCATACAAAATGCGATTGTGACAGTTTTAGATAGCATGAGACGAAACCATTTGACGAATGTGATTGAGGAAATACGGAAAACAGACGTTGAATTGGCAGATTTGTTAGATGGACATCAAGTCGGATTAGGGAAGATTCTTCTAGGAAATGATCAAAGTCAGCCAATTGATCTTTCTTCTCAAATCAATGTTCTTGGTACACAAGGACTACAAATACCTACACAAAAAGAAATTGATGCAGGTCGATTAAAACCAGAACAGATTGCTGGTATGGCGATTATGGAAGTCATTATGAAGTTTACGTATGTGTTTTCAACGAACAAAGAAGAAGACGCGGCAATCATATTTGACGAAGCCAAGGGATTCGAAGATACTGCGCAGGGACAATTCCTCATTGACGATAGTTTACGAAAGGGACGAGCAAACGGAACGGATATTATTGCTGTTACACAGGCGTTTATGGATTATGATCGTGAAGATAAGAAAGAATTGATTTCTTATAAGTTTGCATTTCGTCCAAAACAAAAAGAAGCACGTAAAAAGGTATTAGGTTTCTTTGACATGGAAGCAAATGAAGCCAATTTGGAAATGATCAATCAATTGAAAGCGGGAACTTGTCTGTTTCAAGACCATAAAGGACGTAATCAGCCAATTGCCATTGATGTTTTATTTGATAGTTGGATGTTAGCTATTTCCTCAACCAATAACCAAGACAAAGAAACACAAGCAGCCTTAGCAATCGAACAGCATTAGAAATAAAATCGAATAAGTTTTGAGGTGATCACTTGAAAAAACGGTCATTGATCGGAGTACTCCTGATTTTAGGGTGCTTTTTTTTATGGAAAGCACCAGTAACAATTTTTGCAGATCAATATAATGATGGGGTCGGTGTAACGACAACAACTGAAGATAAAGAAAAAAAAGAAAGCAAAGAAAACAAAGAAGTAAAAATCAATCCAGTAACAAAAGATATTGATGAAATTTATGATACTTACAAAGATAACTCTTTCGAATTAATGACAAAAGATAAAGACGGAGGTTTCTTTGGAAAAATCCAAGCAGCTATTGCAAATGTATCAGGCGTTGTTAAAAGCTTTGTATGGAGCGGTGTGAAAATGGTTGGAAGTTTTAATGCTTCCATGGTTGAATTTCTATTTGATATGGATGTTGTTTCCAATATCAGAGATTCTGTTCAAAAATTTACTTCAAACATTGCGGACAATATGCTAGGAATTGCAGGAACAATCGGCATTAGTTTTACCGCTTTGATCATGTTTGTAAAATTTGCTGGCGAAGGACAAATAAAAAAATCTTTATTTGTTTTTTTGATGACTATTCTTGTCTTTACAGGGCTTGTCTTTCTTAAAGATCCAAAAGCAAATGATCAGCTATTCGATACGATTTTTTCTTTAGATTCTACTGTCGAAACGGCTTTTCTAAAAACAACACCTGTTTTAACGACAGAAGAAGAGGAAAAATATAACAATGTTTCAGAAACTGAAGAAAAAACTGTAGATAAAAAGTTAAAAACAGCAGGAGAAACCATTGCTGCAAGGGTATTTTACAGTAATGTTTATGAACCTTATTTATTGCTAAATTATGGGACAACTGATGTGGATACTATAAGAAAAAGCAAAATTGCTTACAAAAATAAGGAATATGACCGAATCAATTTTCTTTTAGATAATGATGTTGATACGAGCAAAGGTGAGGATATCCACGAGAAAGCAATAAAATATGAAGCTGAACAACTGAAGAATAAGCATATCCAGTATTATAACAATTGGTCGAATGTGGGATATGCTTTCTTTTATCTGGCTATCAATATTTTACAATCTTTTGTTTATTTCGTGTTATCCATGTTTCGAATCATTACTGGTGTCATGCAGGTTTTTCTGCTTCCGTTGTTCCCAATTCTTTTGTTTATTAGTTTATTCAAAACAGAGTTAAATGCGTTTTACAATTATGCGAAAGCCTTTGGAATATTGACAGCTTTAAAAAGTATGGCTGGGTTTACTTGTATCCTGTTCACTTCATTTTTGAGTTTTGGCTTTCAACTAAGTGTAAAAGAAAATGATCCATGGAAGAAAATCATGATCATTTTAGTTTATTTACTTGCACCTTTGGGAATTTACTTTTTCCGAACCTTCTTAGGTAGTCTCTTTACTGGACGAATCACAGCTAGAAATGCGTTAGCTTTTGCGACTAATCCTTTCAGCACCGAACGTCGTATGCGACGTGCTGCACTAGAACAGCAAAAAGAACGAAGAGAACAGGAGAAAAAGCGTCGTCAAGAGGAAAAAGAGAAACAGAAACGGAAACAGCAAGAGAAAAGAAATAAAGGAAAAACTGGAGAAAATATCAAACAACCTAAAAATGCACAAAATCAAACGAGAAGTTTGTACCGTCGAGAAGCAGCTTCTACAAAAAATCAGCCTCGGCATAAAGCACCAGGAACAATCGGTAAGATGGCTCAAAAATCGAATGACTTGCATGAACGTGCTAGAGAAGCGGAACAACAAGAAAAAGATCAACTTCAATCACAACGTGTTCGTCGCTCATTTGATAAGGGCGCAGAAGAAGTTCGTCAACTATTACAGAAGGAAAATCGAGGCTCAAATGAACTGAAAGCTCGTTCTAAATCAGAAGAAATAGGCAGTCCTTATCGTTATCGTCCTTCAGGTTTGACCGTTTTACCTTTGGTTTCCAGAACGAGAAGACAAGGTAAAAAAGTCAAACCCATGCCACGAACGGATTTAAAAGAACGAAAACGAAGAAATGGCCAATCGAGTCACAAGCGGAAACAACAATATATGAATTCTGAAGGTAAAAATAAGTCAAGAGACTGTCAAAAACAAGGAAATGGAAATCAACAACGACCAAAACAAGCAACTAGACATATTCCAGGTCAAAAACAACGAGCGACTATGCCAACTTCAATCCATCGAGATAGTCAGACAAGACAACGTGCAGGAAATCAAGGTGGAGGAATTCGGCGTCCAGCAAGTGTTCGTAACCAAATGAATCGTGTCAATCGTGTTACGAAACAAATTACTCCTATTTCTGTACCGAAAAATTCAACCAAACAGGCAAAAGTACCTAATATGCCTAAAGAGCCTGTATCACGCATAGAAAGACGTCAAATGAAACGACCAATCAAATCATCTAAAACTCAATCTGATGCTTTAAAGCGTGCAAAAATTCGACGAGAAGTGAAGCCAAGAAAGAAAGGATAATGACCCAATGATGAAACAACCTAATTCAAATAATATTTTTGAACGAACATTTTCAACAAAAAAAGCAGAAGAGAAAAGTTTGTCTCGCTATAAACAATTGATGTTAATCGGGAGTATTTTTGGGGTGCTATTGTACCCCTTTTTAATTGCAGGAGTTATTCCATTAGCAATTGTGTTTTCCATCGATAAAAAAGATAAGCAGGATCATGTATATGATTTTGATTATGAGAGCTTCTTACAACGAAGAAGCTCTCTTTTTTTATTATCTGCCTTTTTATTGACCGCTCTAAATCTCTTTTTATTTGCTTCAGTGATCCCTAGAGGCTATTTATCGTGCTATTTACTATTTCCACTCAATCTTCTTCACACGACATTAAGATTCGGTTTTTCAACGATTTGTGCTTTGATTATTGGCGGGTTAGGTACAGGAAGTTGGCTGATTTATTCTGCTTCTTTTGTAGAAAAGCGAAAAGTAATCTCCAAAGAAGAACGACAACAAGAGATTCTAAACTCGAAAGAATATAAAACACGATTGAAAAATAAATACGAAGAATCACAAAAATATACGGAGGAATATCAGCAGAAATATGCCCTAGCAATCGTCATTAAAGATGTAGCACTTAGAAATAAACGGTTAGAGGAATTGTCCAAAGTCTTGTTATTAGGAACGGATGAATACGGATTGCCTTATATCCTAGAGTTTAAAGAACTGAATCAACATGCTATTTTACCAGCGACAACAGGTTCAGGGAAAACGACTTTGATTCAAGTCTTAATAGAACATGCGGCGAAGTTTTCGATGCCAGTTATTTTGATTGATGGGAAGGGTGCATTAGATACTTTAGAAGCTGTTCGAGAGATTGCGGAAGCCTATGATCGTCCATTTCGAGCATTCGTCGATCATGGAGATATGCGTTATAATCCAGTGAAAAATGGAAACGATGTTGCTGTTCGAGACAAATTAATTGGACTGGCAGAAACTGAAAGTGTGTACTATTCTACTGCCGCAAAATCGTTATTGATGGTCACCATCCAGCTACTCGACGAGTTCAAAAAGACACATCCAATTGAACGAAGTCTTCCTTTTATTCAAAAATATTTTTTACCAAGAAATGTATTAAAGCTTTTTGCAGATCGTATTTTAGAAAAAAATCCAAAGCTATTTGAGGTAAAAGTGGAATCAAAACCAGAAAAGAAAAAGAAGTCTGAAAACAAAAAGAAACAAGAAGAGAATCATGACGAATTTGAACAAATGATGGAAGATTTTGTCGATTCTTTAGAAGTTGAAATTGTTACTTTACATCCTGATACAATTCATCTATTAGATTTTTATTATTTGTTAAAGCAGAATATGGTCTATATGAATGAGAAAGAACAGGATATTTTCAATCGGTTATTTGTCCGGTATGAACATAAGAAAGACCCATTTTATTTATATGTAACGTCGGAAAACTTACAAAACAATATCAATATGTTACTGGATAGTGAATTAGGGGAGCTTTTCCAAACAATGGGAGCTAATAATGAGTTAGACATCAAAGAAGTGGTAACTCATAATGAGATTCTTTATATCTCTTTAGATGGTTTGTTATATAGCGAATACATCACAGTTTTAGCACAAATGATTGTGGGAGACATTAATTTCTTTTGTTCAGAAGTTTATAAAAAAGAAAAAGATCAACAAGAAATAAAGAATGTGTTGGTCATTTTTGATGAACCTTCTTCCTATTTGAACGATGATTTGATCAGTTTAGTCAATAAAGGAAGAGGAGCAGGGATACATGCGATCTTTGCGCCACAAACAATGGCAGATATCGACAAAATCAATATTCACTTAAAAAATCAATTGGTCGGAAACGTAAATACTTTCTTTATCGGAAAGACGAATGCACCAAATGAAATTGAATTTTGGGGCAATGTGATGGGAACTTATAGTGATATTGATGTGACAGATGTGATTACACAAGAAGCAGGTTTCTCTGATGCAAGTAAGCTTTCTTGGGAAGGAGATAAAGGAACAAAACGTCAAGTGGATCGTTTCAAAATCAATCCCAATCGTCTTCGTGATCTACGACAAGGAGAATTCGTTGTTTATCGAACTGCCTTAAATGTTCGAGAAATTCCTCGTGTCGTTTATATTCGTAAGCCAAAAGTAAAGGAGTAAATGAATGATGAAAAGGAGTTTTTTTCTTTGGGGATTAGTATTTATTTTCACTGTTTTTGTCTGGGTAGTGTCCATTTCTCTTAAAGGAAATGGACATTTTTATCCAGAGAATTCTTTTCAAGAAGTGATAAAAAAGAAAGAGGAAAATCAATCCTTTTATCTTTATCTTGGAAGAAAAGACTGTAAAGAATGTCAACGAGTCACCAAAAAAATCGAGAAAAAATCTCAATCATTGCCCATGGATGTTTACTATGTAGACACGAAAGAAGAGACACAACAAGACCTTTTAAGACAATTTTTATCTAACTATCAAATCAAGACAGTGCCGACTTTTTTAGAAATAAAAAGAGGAAAAGTTCGGATAGTAGAGGAGAAAGTTGTACTACCTGATGGGTGGATCAATCAAATTTTTATGAGAAATAAAAAATAGTTTACGACTGTAAACAATTAATGTTTATAGTTATAAACTATCAAACTATATAGTGACTTACTGCTTAAAATAGGTTGAAATCTCATTCAATTTTTGGCAAAAAAAAAGTAAATTCTACTCGATTTTGTTGAAAAAATAATAAAAAAACGAATGTGATTTTAATAGGATTTGAAAAAAACGTTTGAAATTTCGTTTATTTTTTTTGAGAATTTTGATCATCGTAGGATCATTGTAGGATTATTATGAGATCATCGTAGTATCATCGAATAAAGTATGGGAGAGGCTTGCGGCGCTTGGTATTAAAGGCATTCTTCGCCTCCCAGGTTCCTGACCATTTTCTCTCAACGTGGTAAAAATCCCACTTATGAGAGAAAATGGTCAGGAACCTAAACGGTCGGCGAAGAAAACATACCAAGCGCCGCAAGCCAAACAAGATAGAGCAACAACAAAAAAAGTAAAAATAAATAATAAAAGATAGAATACTTGAGAAAAGATCAACCCCTACCCCAATCTTTGGGGTCTCAAAACTAACTCCCCTAACCCCTCTTTCACCCTCTTTTGAAAGAGGGGAGAATCAACCCCTGGGACAACGCCCCAATGTTCTTGGAGCTGTCCAAAATGAAAGAAATTTGTAGGAGAGTAAAACTTAAAAGAGATATAGATAAAACAGACCAGGAGTGGAAGAGATTAACAAATGAAATATCTATTGCATGGTTATTATATTGATTATCATTCAGAAAATAAGGCGAAACTTTGTGTACTATGTTTACTTCATGAGTTGCGAGTGATTTCTAGAACACAGTTATTGGATTTATTGAATTTAGAAATCTCATTTGGAAGCAGCAGTTTAACAAAGGTATTACGTTATCTAAAAGCTAGCAATTTAATTGATAAAAAGAAAAATGGGAAAGAGGTATATTATTTTCTGACAAAAGAAGGTCATCTTAGTATTGGTGGGTTTTATACTTTTCCAAAAGTTCCGGAATATAATCTAAATCATCATCTTCAAATCAATAATTACTTAATAAAAACAATTCGCATGGTAAAAGATCATGAACATTTAAAACGAATTATTTCCGAACGAAGGATTGTTTATGAAGCAAAGGATTTAAATAGCAATGCCAAAGGTCAAAAATTTTTTGTACCAGATTTTCGTGTACGATTTAGAGATAAAAATCGTTTAGAAATCAACTGGTCTTTTGAAATTGAGTTAACGATGAAAACACGAAGACGTTATCGAAATTCGATTTTTCCCAAATATATTAAAGAGCTTGAAAAAAATAAAAATTCTCATGTCATTTATGTGACACCAAGTGGGGCAATTCGCGAAGAATTAGAAGCATTCAAACGAGTATTTTATCAAGCGGAAACGAAAAAAGATGCTCGTTTAGGAGAACTATTCGACCGTTTCCATATTTTGTCTGATAAGAACTTTGAAACTGAACTAAAATATTTACTTGAAACAGATCCTGGAATCAATTGGTTACCAGAAAAAGAAAATAATGTTTATCAAGATGGTTCGGTACAGGAGACTTTGGAACTATTTGAAGATGAGAAAAAGAGAGAAGTGAAAGAAGAAAATAAATCTAGTAAATCTAAAATGAAATTTAATCCAGAGGCATTTTGATTAAGTTTTATTGTTTTTTGTAAGGAAGGCATGCTATAATGAAAACGAAAAGAGGAGTTGCGTCAACAACTCCCCTTTGGACAGCACCGATAAAGACGGTGGCAAGATTAACTATTCATAAAAGAAATAGCTGGTCGTCTCGCTAAAGTGACGGCTATTTCTTTTTGCTTTTTTTCGCTTCAGTCAATGCTTGAAATAGTTTCACGATTGCAGTTAAAAACTAAAATAGAGCTTTGCCACAAGGCGCGAGAGCTAAAATCAAAGCAGTGATTTCCGCAAGATGCAAAAGGCGTCTCCTTTCTATAAGATTTTGGAAGTACGCACATACGCACCACCTCACTTTCGATTGGATAGCCACCGTCATTTAACCTTACTGTCATTTTTTAGTATATCATAGAATATTTTTTTTAAAAATATCCTTCAAGTATCGTTTAAAAAAAGAGGTATCTCACCAGTAATATAATTTCACTGGGCTCAGAGATACTGCTTTTTTTATTTTTTCAAATACAAAAAACAAATAGTGTGAAAAAATGGAATCGTTACTCTCACACTTGGAAAAAGGAGACAATCATTCCATGATTGTTTGATCCTCAATTTTTTGGTTTTGTGCTCCATTTTTACCATTTCCTACGCTTTCTAACTGCGAAAGCAGGTCGAAGCTTCAGCACAAGCGCTGTTCAACCTGTTTCTCGTAAGAAGCTTCAAAAAAGGACAAGGACAAGGCAAGTCGCTAAGCGACCCTTGTCCTTTTTTTGAGGAAATAGTAAAAGCTCCGCAACAAAACGCAAAAAATTCAGCCTTTTGGCTCACGCTAGGCGTAGCACAAAACCAAAAATTTGAGAAAAGAGGGTCATAGATGTCGAAAGAAATAAAGACAATAAAAGACTTGCAAGAACAATTAGATACTTATGAATCAAATCTATTACTTTCGATTGTAGATGATGAAAATGGATACTCAGATATTGAGTGGATTAAGGAAAAAGGTAGAAAACAGAATGTATTGTATCAATGGATAAAATTAGTAGCGAATCATTCATTGAACTTAAATACCGTTGAAACCTTTAAAGAAAAAATCGCTCAATATCCTGAACAAATGATTGTGACATTAAGAAATAGAGAGGGAAAATATTCACGACTATTTTTAGTTTTAGAAGAACTAGATAATCAAAAATGGGTCATGATTGTAGATGATTTGACGTATCAAGAATATTATCAGGAAAACGAAATCAATTGGAAAAATAAAGCGTTAGAAAAAATGTTAGAGGAAATGAAGCAAAAACATTCAGATACGGAAGATTGTATCCATACATGGTTGTGCCAACAACAAGATGAAAAATTATTTCAAGGTATTTTAAAAGAAGACCGTACAATCAAGGGTGCTGTTATGTATTGTTTATCTGAAGCCAAAAAACAAGCTGGCACAAATCAATCAGCAATGGTTTCTGATGAGGTAGTTTTTTCTTGGGTAAGGGAATACTTTTTATTAGAAAAGGTAGAAGTAACACCTATTCAAGGCTCAGTTAATACGAATAAACCAAAAGAGAGAAAGTCGAAAAAGAAAGAAGAAAAGGTGGTGGACGGACAAGTTAGCTTGTTCGAGGAAGCATGAAGGATAATTTAACGAAAAAAATTGGAAAACCTTTAACACCACCAAAAGCTTTTCTCAATTGGTGTTACGACCAGTTACCTATTTATGAATGGAGTAATAAGCAAGAAACGACTTACGAAAGCTTTAAGATTAACATTTCCGACTAAGTTTTATTCATTTGCTATTATCTTGGTTTCTTCCACGAGAATTGAAATACAATCATATGATTTTTGGCTTAAAATTACGAATGGTAAAGAGGAATTACATTATGAATTGACTAATTTTGAACGGTTTTCTAAAGAAGAACATATCAAGGCGCACTATTACAATGAAAATTGATATGAAGGTCTTTTGAGTAACTATGGCATGATGAGCAGCGCCTATACTAATACGAAATTTTATCCAAACAATTGGAACGAACAAATACGAGAGAAGTCAGAATTGCGTTATTTAGATTTACCACTATTAGATTTTAAAGAAATTGCTAATATCTATAAATATCGGTTAGAGATTGAATTTTGTCAGAAAATAAATGCACCAGTATTGGCAAATGAAATCATGTTTCCTTCTTATCATTTTATTGGTGGAGAATATCGAAAATGTGTAGATATGCGTTTTCTGACAATGAAATGGTTGAAACAAAATAAATGGCGAATTAAGAATACAAGAAAGACTTTCTCTCAATTAAAAATGGAAGAAATCGCGCGACAGAGAAAAAGTCACATTGTACAAGGGATTGAGCAATATCTTGACTATCGTGATTTCGCAAAAATTCCTCAACATGTCGGATTCAGAAAATTTCAACGTTGGATAATCGAAAATGAAGTGAATTTCAAGTATTATTTAGACTACATTTCAATCTTAAAATTATTGGATACGCCTCTAACCAATAGTTTAGTTTTAATGCCGAGAAATTTACAAGAGAAGCATGACGAAGCAGTAAATACTTTTAACCAGCTAAAAATCGAATTGGAAGAAAAAGCATACAAAAAACGATTAGAAAAACTAAAAAAATTAGAACAAGAGATTGATGAATATGCTTTCCTTGTGCCTAAAAAGCTTGAAGAGATTGTTGAGGAAGGAAAAAATTTAAAGCATTGCGTAGGTGGTTATGTAGAAAGACATAAGAATGGAGAAACAACGATTATATTTATGCGCAAAAAAGAAGCACAAAACCAATCGCTATATACGATTGAATACAAAAATAAACATATTGTACAAATTCAAGGTTATCAGAACAAAGAAGTCATACCAGAAAAGGTGCGAGAAGTAGCAAACAAGTGGGTAAAAAAAATTAGTTAAGGAGTTTTCCAGTATAGAGAATGAATCGTATACATGAGTATACGATTTGTTTGTTAGAATAAAGAGAAGAAAAAGCAGAAAGAATATTTTGCATTTGTTTATTTTTATGAGTATAATATAATCAAATAACGCGTATTTTATATTTTTTTGAGTATAATATACTCTTAAGGAGAGAAGAGAATGAAAACCAAAGAAAAAGGAAGAATACAAGTAGGAATCGATAAAGAGTTAAAAGAAAATGCAGAACAAATTTTAGAAGAACTTGGTTTAAATGCGACTACAGCTATTACAATTCTATATAAGCAAGTGGTATCAAGAGGGGAATTTCCAATGGAAATCAAATTAAGTGAAGAAGAAAAGCAAGCAATCAAGTTACGTCAGTTAGCTCAAAATATGCCTGTACAATTACTTGATACACACGAAAAGTTAAATGAGTGGTTCAATGAAGACGAATGAAATAGTAACAGTATATGTTGCATTTGCCGATAAAGAAGGCGGAAAAAGAAGACCCATATTGGTTGTACAAGATAGAAATGATCGTATTGACTTTTTTAGCATTACCAGTAAATATAAAAATAAGTCCAAAAAGATACAACAAGTCTATTTTCCAATAAAAAATTGGAAACAATCAGGATTGAATAAACCATCATGGATAGATGTAGGTGTTCTTAGAGCGATACCTAAAGAAAATACAGAAATAAAATATACTAAAGTAGGTATTTTGACAAACGAGGATAGTCAACAATTGATTGATTTTATCAAGAATTTACAGAAAAATTGAAATATAAAGGATGAAAAAGGACAAGTAATTGCTTGTCCTTTTTTTGTTTGAAATAGACAGAAGGAACAAAAGAGGTATTTCGCCGGCGGTGCGGTAGCCCTTGGCTCAGAGCATACCTCTTTTTCTTTTGTTGGTTCATTATCCATTAAATTCTTGGTGACTTCGTTCCTCCGTCAGTCGAATTTACCTTTGTTTGCGTCGTTCCTCTGCAAAGTCGGCACATGGACAATGCCCCATTTTTATGCAGAGCATAAAAAACCAAACGAGTGATTGAAAGATGTTCGCTAAAGCTCACTAAAAAAGGAAGAGAATAAATGTTCCATTTATTCTGATTGTTTCGTCGTCGAGCCGACGAAAGGTTTTCGTCCGCCTAAGCGTCCGAAAAATTTATTTTTCATAGACAATCCATACATAAGGAATCAGTTTTCCAAGATAAAGAAACGACAAACATTTCCTAACCGTCTATCAGTCATTCGGCTAGATTAACCTAAAACATAACCTGCCAATTGCCAAGGGTAAAATGCACACTACGTGCCCTTGTCAATTGTCAGAACATGTTTTCGAGACGGTTATGCCGAACGACCGATAGACGAAAAGGAAATGTAAAGTTCATTTCTCATTTGATCTTTGAAAACTGAATAATTTCCTGATGAATGAATAGGATTCGTCTAAAATCAATCATTTTTCAAGACCTTAGGGGGCGCACCCCCTAAAACCCTGCGCCTCACTCTCTCAACCGAAAAGGTGGGAGGGGGGCAACTAAATCAAAGAATTACTTTTTCAGGAGTGAAGCAAACATGAAAAAATTAACACAAGCAAAAAATAAGTTGGAACGTTTACAAAAGGAACAAGCACTAGTTTGTCAGTCAATTAGAAATGAGTATAGTGAAATTCCTCTCGGACAGCCGAATATTATCGGGCGTCCCAATATTTATAAACAAGTTAATCGCTATTTTGACAAGTCTTGTCAGTTAATGAAAGAAGAGAAAAAACAACAAGACCGTGTAGCCATGCTAGAAAAGGAGGAAGAATTCAAAAAAGAAAATAAATTATTGAAGGATACCCATGTTGTAGGAAAAACAGCTTACGCTACTATTGGTGCGAAAACTAGCGTGAACAATTTAGATTATTTCAAACAAAAGTTAGTTGATTTAGAACAAAAGAATGAAGCCGCAAAAGCTTATAACAAGACAAAGCCACCGATTAAGAAAAAAACATATGGGGCAGAAATTACGAAATTGAAAAGAAAAATTGCCTATTTAGAAGAAATGGTAGAAAAAGACCAAAAGAAAGTTGTGAGTGAGAAAACGCAACAACTGATAGACAGTGGGGCAGTAAAGCAATGGCAAAAGAAACCCATTTACTATTTTGTTCAGGGACTGAGAAAAGTAGCCTTAGAAATTGATGATAAAGGAAACTTTTATATTTCTGAACGTTATCCAACCTATACAGAAAGTGAAAAACAATTTGTCAAAGAGTTACTAAAATAGCGTTACAAGAGGTTATTCTCTTGTAACGTTTAATGAAATAAGGTGAATGAAATGACGTTAAAAGAAAAAATTTTATTTTTAGAAGAAAAAACTGGAATTGATATGAAAGGAATCAAGGAACAAAAGATCAATTGGTACATGGATCTTTTGAAAGACCCCTTTCCGCTATTAAAAAGTGATTTGATACCAGTTATTAGAAAGGATGTTTATTTTACTAGACTTTATGGCCATAAGTAAAATTGAACCTCGACACACTACGAAAAATAGTGTGTCGAGATAATTAATGAAATAATGATGAGTTTTTTTGGAGGATAAAAAAATGGAAATTATTGATGTGTATGACGAGGTAACATTGGAATATATTGGCTCTTTTGAGAATACGAACCAAAATATTATTGATTATGTTGCAGAACTTTTACCATTTGAAAACAGAAGATTAATTGATTATTCGAGTGACGAAATCGTGCTAACAACGATTGGTAATTTTTTGAATTATGTTCCTGACCAGCTATGGCTAGAAGAGATTCGCCCGCTATTGATTGCAAAGCAAACGGGGGAAGTTTCTACCAAAAAGGTAAAACTGTTTGATCGTTATGAGCAAGAAAATGAAGGATTTTGATAAAAGGAGAGAATTAAGACGTGTTTTCAAATCGTGAATGTTTTTGGGGAAGATATCAAATCCCTATCGACCAATTTAACAAACAGTATTGTTGGCCACCTACTTATATCAAATGTGATTGTTCTGAATTAGCAAAACATAAAACTTATATGAAGAATGGTCATTCTTATGATACGTATATTTGGGAATGTCCGTCTTGTCAAAGTCAATATCGTTTAATAAACGGAACAACACATTTTGAAAACATTACTGAAGAGTAGTTGTTTTTTTAGATGATGACGGTAACGGTTTGCCCTATCGACTTTATGAAATGGTCATAGGGCAATAATAGAAATGGAAATAGATTCAAGGGAGCTAAGCTATTCATGAAGAATATAAAGCATCGTTTATCGACCATATTAGTACTATTTAGTCTTGTCGGAACAGGATGTAGCGTGATCAATCATTCAAAAAATTTATTGCCTGAAAATCAACGTATTTGTTTAGTCTATGGGATGTCTACATTATAGAAGAATTTCCAAATAAATTTGATAAAAAAAGGAGAAGACTTCAGGTAAAATAAATGGAAAAGTCTAATGGTAATAAGTCAAGATGAAAATTGAGCTACTTTTTATTGAGTAACC
>OLOC01000229.1_pt1 | contig 49334 bp, 61 predicted proteins | sample 1643111 | NCBI WGS metagenome assembly OLOC01 (sample SAMEA3136633, study PRJEB25190) | human gut metagenome
CTTAGTCTTTTCTAAGAAACGCATTCCTCCCCACCTAAGCCTTACGGCTATAGATAGGGTGTCCTGCTCCATAATTATGAAGCACAAAATCTCGGAAACCGGCGCTCGGATGCTTAAATATCAAGAGCAGCTTGCCGACGAATACAAGTACAAGCCCATCCCACGTACCTTTTTCAAGGATGTGCGGGCAGAATTTGAAGAAACTTTGCCGGAATGGTGCAATATGTCCGGCGATACGACCAAACTCGAAACCAGAAGCGGCACGGTCATTGCCAGCGGGTATAACCGAATCGTGATTGGCGACTACGGCGCATTCGTTGAGTTTTCGCGTGCCCAAGCAAATGCACGTCATTTGAAAATCAAAGAGGGGCAGAGCTATCGTATCGAAGACCCGCGCTATGCCGAACATGTGAAATATCTTTGGCTCACAGCGGACGATAACTCTGACGTGAAAGTATACGACCAAAAACGCTTGGTTGAGTACGCTGACTACAAGCCGGGGATGCTGTATGTCAGCGTGTACGAGGTGTTTCCGGCAGGAGAAGGTCACTGAAAAGAAAGCCGAACCACGGGACGAATGGGGACAGGGTGATTCCATTGCTGACCTATACGCAAAGAGCGGCGCAGTGGTTTCACAGGTCAGCTCGGCCAAAGATTTGCTGAATTTCCTGCAATCTGCCGGAACCACAAGGCATTTGTGATGCGTTTGCCCCAACCACTAGATATAGTGGTATCTTAATGTTTGTTTACAATTTAGACACTATATATTGTGTCTTTTCATTGACCGGATACCACATATATGGTATAATACAATTGTTCTCAGGAAGAGGAACGGCTCCTGAGACATCAAGGTTTTCCTTTCCCCAATCTTGGTCGCATGGCTTCATTTGAGCTGACACAGGTGAAGCGTGAAAATCATCCGTTTCATAGTAATATCCTTCCTTTCTTTGGCGTGGGTAACTCCGCGCCAGCCGTCCAAGCAAACAGCCTCCACGCGGCGGACGGTGGACAACAGATGTTTCCGTGTTCCGGGCATCTGGCTAATGTTTGTATTTGCTGGTTTAGCTCAGCTGGTAGAGCAACTGATTTGTAATCAGTCGGTCATCGGTTCAAGTCCGATTTCCAGCTCCAGACGCTATCCGTTGGATGTATCGAAGTCACATGATACGATGCTATACACAACATCTGGCGGACAGCATGCCACCCATTAAGACGGCCTCCTCGTGGCGGGTGGCGGACAGCGGCTCTTGCGGCTGCTGACGAATGTCTTAGAAGCATGCAAACGTACGAGCATCCCCGTCAAGTCGGGGCGCATCCAGACGCGACACAGCCGTAAAGGCGAGATTGCTGCACGGCAACTGGTAAGTTTCGCCGCAGTCTCACACACAGCCCAACAACAACCGTTAACCCGATTTGACAGGGAATCAACGACAGGGCTCAAAATTTGAAGTTGACCAACACCCAAGCGCTTTCTTGGATTCTCGCGTATCGTCAACGATGAGGTTCGCAAGATTGTCAGGTGGTGTGAAGATGACATCCGGGGATGACGACCTACTAAACGGATGTCATGGCGGGGCTAAGTGAGGGTTCACCCGCAATCTTATGCAGGTATCGTATAACGGCTAATACTCCGCCCCTCCAAGGCGGAGACGCGGGTTCGACCCCCGCTACTTGCTCCACACGTCGCAGTCACCGTACGCCACGACGTTAAACTTGGTGAGCATGGTCCACTTGTGGTCCGCTGTCCGAATGTCGATGAGACAGCCTCAAAAATAATAGACAAACAGGTGCTGTGCCTGAAAGTATTCGAAAGTCCCGGTGTTAGTCGCGAATAAGACCGGAAAACGGTGAAGAGGGTACAATACAGAATCTATCGGCGTGGCTGCCGAATGGTGCTGGATGCGAGTTGGCTTCTCGCTCAAGGGGTGACCAGCATAAAACACCCTATCGTGCTCGATTAGCTCAGTTGGTAGAGCAGCGCATTCGTAACGCGCAGGTCGGCAGTTCGAACCTGCCATCAAGCCCCATCACCAAATTAAGCGATAATAGGAAGGAGATGAATTCTATGGAACAGGCAATTATCAATGTTGAAGGTACGACTACCATAGAAACCGCTGCAGCAGCAAAAAAGCTGATTGAAATGTTTGGCAACCGGAACATCCGCGCCATCGCTGTCAACCGTGTAAACGACAAGAGCGACGAGGTCATTGTTGAGCTCGATTTCGTACCGGGTTTGGCACCGCATCTGCACGGCTTCACGCTTCAGGTTAATGGCTTGACATGTGGTTATGCTGGTACTGGTCCTTCCAATCTGTATGAAGTCCTGCAGGCGGCTGGCGTGAGTGAAGCTCAGGTAGCACGCGAGGACATCACTCAGAAGAGCACAAAAACCATTCCTCTGCGCCTGGAACGCGCCGTGACTCAGTACGGCGACTTCCAGTTTGCGTAACGCTATTTGGCGGGCTTGACCCGCCATCATGGAGGGATAGCTTAGCTGGATAAAGCACCTGCCGCAAAGCAGGGTATCGATGGTTCGAGGCCATCTCCCTTCTCCATCCAGACACCCTTTCGCTTCCTTTCGCCAAAGGTATCTGGGGTATTGTACTGCATTGCGTGTAGTACGGCCAATCAGGCGCGGAACTCCGAAACCATACCACGAAGAATTTTATCCTCTCCGCGCAGCATGGACATGCGATTTTACGGGGATAAATTCAAACCGAAATTGTGTCGAGTGGCGAAGACGGTTGCGGCACTGGCGAAGCACATATCTGCTTCGTCAACCATCCATGGGAAAGCCTCCACGCGGCGGATGGTGGGCAACGCAGCAAAGCTGCGGCTGATTTCTTTCAAACCGGTATCTGAATAAATGCAGATAAATAGACGAAAAAATCAAAAAAGCAAAGGAGTACACAGCATGAGTAATCAGAAAATCATCAAAGCAATCGCAGGGATTGCAGCAGCCGGTATGATGGCAACTTGTCTGCCTGTCGCAGCATTCGCAGCCACCGGCGACACCTATCATTTCTCTTTCAGCAACGGTTCTTCCCAGGACCTGGCTCCGGGCGGCTCTATGACGTTCCCGGCAAGCCAGTATGACTACGGTTACTGGATTACCCTGCAGGGCCACGGCGGCTACACCTACAACTACTATCCCGGCGACACTCTGCCGTACGATGCAGTTGACCAGTGGTTCACCGCTGACGGCATCACTTCCTGCTATGCGGCCGAAGGTAATCCGCGTTCCATCACCATCAACTATCAGATTGACGGCAACACTGTGCTGACCGAAACTGACACCGCCACTTTCCCCGGCAGCGTTGATGGTCAGAGCGTTGAAGCCTGGACCACCGATTCCGGCGATACTTACACCGCGTCCAGCAAGAGCCTGAACCATGACCGCCTGTTCTACTTCCTGGGCGATGACATTCACGACAATGTCCTGACCCTGAAAGCCACTACTGCATCCACTCCCGATGACGGCAAGGATGACAACAAGGGCGATGACAAGGGCGATGTCACCAACCCCGACGATAAGGGCGACAACAAGGGCGACAATACCGGCGACAGCGGCACCACCACTCCCGATGACAAGGGCGACGTAGTGGCCCCCGATAAGGACAACACCGGTAAGGACAACACTTCTACCGGCTCCAACAAGGGCAACGGTACTACCACCACTACTCCGACCGCTCCTCGCAAGAACGTTGAAGTCTCTGAGCACGGTGAAATTGCCGCCGCTATTGCCAATGGCACCTGGGGCAATGAGTACACCGTCTGCACCAGCTGTGGCTATCACAACTGGACCCGCAAGGGTAACGTTTACGTCTGTGACCATTGTGGTCATGAAGTCCTGACTGTTAAGGGCGCTGATGGCGTCAAGGGCTATGCTGGCACTCTGGCTGGCAACGAGCCCCAGTACGCTTCTACCTCTGAAGCTCAGGCTGCTGCTGAAAAGCGTGAAGCCGCTTATGCCGCTTCCATCGCTGCTCTGCAGGCACAGGTTGCCGCTCGTGAAGCTGCTTATGCCGCTTCCCTGGGCATCCACTAATTTGACATCCTCTAACTAACGGTAATCGATAGTTTTTTCTCCTTGCTGTGGGGCGGGATTTCGGTCCCGCCCCATCCTTTTGTGGTCAGATGTCCGAGAGGTTTAAGGAACTGGTCTTGAAAACCAGCGATGCCGCAAACGTCCGTGGGTTCGAATCCCACTCTGGCCGCCATGTTTGCCGGGGCTTCCCGGCTTTTTTGTTTTTGTGAGCAACACAAGGCAACAGATTGCTATATCCAACAGGGTTATAATTGCGAGACAGAAAACCTGCAGGCTTTCCTGTGGGATGAATGGCTCTTTTTGATTTTTTGTAAAATATTCGTTGAGCAGTTTGACTGACGGCACAGAATACATACATAATATATGTATGAGGTGATATAGTTGGCAAAAAAATCAAGCGTACAAGTGAACATTACGATTCCTTTAGAGTGGAAGCAGTCTGACATTGATATGATTGCCAAAGCCAGAGCTTGGGCTGTTAAGGCTCATGCCGGGCAAAAAGACAAGGCGGGGAAGGATTACTTCAAAGCGCACGTTACGGTTGTAGCAGAAGGCGTAAAAGGTGACCCAATAGCCGAGGCTGTGGCATTTCTGCATGATACGGTCGAAGATACGTCCGTCACAATAGAAGACATCAGAACGGGGTTTCCAAAAGAGGTTGCTGACACTGTGAGTACGTTGACCCATAGCAAGGGTATATCGTATGCTGAATATCTTTGGTATATTCAGCAAAATTCTATTGCTGTCAAAGTAAAGCTTTCGGACCTGCGCAGCAATATGGACTTAACCAGGCTCCCTCACACTCCAACTGAAAGGGACTTGGAAAGAACCAGAAAATACAAGCGGGCATATACGATACTGTCATCAAGAGAAGGTATAAGCGCAGTTAATCCGTATGCACTGTACGACTACTTGCTGGCAAACAACTGGAGCGTCAAAAGGAAAAGCACGAGGACTCCCGTTCTGGAAACAACGGATGGTTCTGCTGAAATCAACGCGCCCATCGACCTGGCTTTGGCTGACTACGAGTCCAGAATGGCTAACGCTTTAGGCGTACTGTGCTCGTATGAGGACGTATTGCTCTCGAATGTGATAGTGCGGATTGTGGCTTGGAAGCTAGACAAACAATAAGCGTGGGCCTGCTATTATTTTTATGAAAAGCCTTGACTTTGTATTCTACACATTGTATAATATAGACACTGAATTTGATGAAAGGAAAATTGCACGATGTTTGCTGCTATGATGAACAAACAGAATAAATTGCAAAAGCTGTGGAGCAATTGGAATCTCTTCGGCTGTTTTGTGTTGTCTGTTTGTGCAAATCATAGTGCAGTGATGGTTGAATAAAATCATCCAAGTATCGGTTGTTTTCCATACTCTGCACGATATGAGCACCTGTCAGACGCACAACGCCTGATGGGTGCTTTTTTGATGCAGAAAATCAGAATCAGGTTACTCTAATGCCGTTGGAGTGAATTCCAGCCAGGCTTATTAAAGTGTATGCTATTATACATAATGTATATTCGAGGATTCGCCAAACGGTAAGGCATCAGGCATTCACCCTGACAACGGTTGTTCGACTCGACCATTCTCGGCCAACGCTCACTTTCATGCGCATCGGAAGTGAGATTCCTCAAAGCTGTGTTCCCATAAGCAAGGCACGGAAGATGCGCGACAAGTGCTCGTAACTCAATCGGTAGAGTACCCGACTTTTAATCGGGGTGTTCGGGATTCGATTTCCCGCGAGCGCACCATGCCCGGCAGAGCATTATCTGCCACTTTTGTGGGTGTATAGCTCAGTAGGCAGAGCGGCGGACCGTTAATCCGTTTGTCGCAGGTTCAAATCCTGCTACGCCCGCCATAAGCTCCTCTGGTGAAATTGGCAGACACAGTGCGCTCAAACCGCACCGTTTTGAGGGTTCGAATCCCTCGGGGAGTACCATGTCCGGCAGTACAACAACTGCCATTTATGGGTTGTTAGCTCAGCTGGTAGAGCAACGGACCGTTAATCCGTGGGCCGCAGGTTCAAACCCTGTACAACCCGCCATATGCTCCAGTGGCGAAACTGGCAAACGCGGCGGCTTTAAGTCCCGTTTTACTCTGGGTTCGACTCCCAGCTGGAGTATCAATATAGGGGTGTAGCTCAAGTGGTAGAGCAGCGGTCTCCAAAACCGCTTGTTGCATGTTCGAGTCGTGTTACCCCTGCCACAATATGATTAGCGCCTATTAGGAAAACACACTGTCAAAGGGGTATGTAGCGGAGGTTAGCCCGCTACTGCGGGTTTTGTGGTGTTGATTTCAATGTATTCTGCTATGCGTCTAAATTCATCCGCAAACTTAAATCTCACACTAATGTTTCCATTCTCATAAACCTTGATATGGTCGACCAGCTCAACGAGAAGTTCCCGGGAAAGCTGGTCGATATTTTGATGTTTTGTAAATGCCACCAATGCGGGATGCTCACTCTTTACTCCGTTTGCCAGTTCCGCCCGTTCAGCGTTCAGCCGGGTCAGCACATCCGTGAGAGCGATGGTCTGTCGTTCATAATCGGCTTTCATATCCCGGTAGTCCTGCTGGGTAATTTCTCCGTCTTTCCAGTCTTGATAAAGGGACTGCTTGTAGCGGCTGATTTTTGCCAGTTCCCGCTCTTTCGCAGCAATCAGTTCTTCCAAACGGATGGACTGGCTCTTTTTGACCGGGGCGGTGTTAATGCGGGCAATCATTTCCGAGTATGAAACAGCCAGATGGACTTGCTGTTGTACCGCAAAGAGGACAGCGGCCTCCAGACGGTTATGCTTGATTGAGTGCATTGTGCAGGCTGTTCGGGAGCGGTTCTTGTAGGTGGAGCAGGCATAGTACACATTATTGTTGTTGCCTACGCTCCGGGTAATTGCCCGCCCGCAGTCAGCACATTTCAGAAAACCGCTGAACAGGTGGACTTCCCGGCCTTTTGGAGAAGTGCGGGTATCACGCTGTAAGAGGGCCTGTACCTTATCAAAGGTTTCATAATCAATGATTGCCTCATGCGTACCAGCTACTTCCACCCATTCTTCACGGGGAACACTTTCAACCTCGTGTACCTTATAGCTTTTTACCCGACTGCGGCCCTGTGCCAAATCCCCGGTATAGGTGGGGTTCGTCAGAATGGAGTGGATCATGCGGGCTCCCCACATAGGATCGTCATATCCTCTTGTTGAAACGGGTATGCCCTTTTGCAGTTTATAAGCCGAGGGGCTGGGTACGCCGTGTTCATTCAGATACAAAGCGATGGCCCGTTTCGATGTCCCCTTTAGGAACAAAGAGAAAATAAGTTTGACGATTTCAGCGGCATCGGGATCGATGATCAACCGGTGCTTGTCCTTTGGGTGCTTCACATATCCATAAGGAGCAAATGCGCCGATGTACTGACCGTTGCGCCGCTTGTAGTCAAATACCTGGCGAATTTTCTTTGAGGTCTGATAGCAGTATTGATCGTTCATCACATTTGTAATCGGGACGATAATACTGGAAACGCTGTCCGGGTTGAGATAGCTGTCCACATTTTCAGCAAGACTGATGAAGCGAACGCCCATCTGAACAAACAGGTTATCAATCAGGCTTCCCGCATCACTGTAATTTCTTGCAAAACGGGAAAGGTCTTTTACTACCACGCAGTTGATTTTCCCGCTCATTACATCGGAAAGGAGCCGCTGGAAATTCTCCCGGTTGGCGTCCGTTCCTGTGTGTCCATCGTCTACATATTCGGAGACACTTTCAAATTCTCCGATATGCTTCTGGTAAAAGTCATTGAGCAGATCACGCTGGTTGATGACGCTGTTGCTGTCGTCCTTTCCCTTTTTCAAGTCCTCCTTGGAGAGCCGGATATATTTGCCCAGCCGCCAGCGGCGGACGGTATAAGAGGGAGAGAAACTCTGTTGCAATCCTCTGTTTTTTGTTCGTGCCATTGTTCCTCCTTCCCTATCACATTACATCTATATTATACCTCTGCCCGGGCGGGACAACAAGGATGCCTCCGCCTCGGGACACTTTGTCTCGAAGTAGCAAACGGGCCGCAACCGAAGTTACAGCCCGCTTTTTTACCGGAGCAGAAAGTCTGTCAGCGTGTCCTGCAAAGACGGCCCGCTTTCCGCAAATTCAATTTTCACACCGATCCCGCCGATGCAAAAGCAGTATGGATTTTCTACCGCCTGCAAAAACAGGGCGATCCGCTCCTCCCGAGGGAGGGAGGTGTCAAAGGCCATACCGCTCACATCCGGCAGGGACTCGGGAGCCACTGCGCCGATGTCAACGCTTTTCATTTGTTCCAGTTCCTTTGCCGTTAATCTCACGGTAAAACCTCCTTATCAAAAATAGGATACGCCTCCCGCATATCATGGGGAAACGCAAGAGGACAGCACCCAAACGATGCTGCCCTCTTGCCTTACTCCATATAAGTATAAAATAGAGAACGCCGCTCCCATTTTCTTGCCCTGTCCAAAGACAACCATACTCAGAGCGGCGTTCCCTCGCAGATAAGAGGGCGGCCCGGAGGGACAGGCGGCCAGCCTGTCCTATGCCGGATCGTGGCCGTGGGGTGGCCCGGCCCAGTTGCGGTGTTGGTGTTGTTCGCTCGTTCTTCCAAAGAAAAAGTCACAGCGCACCCGCCGCCCGGCTCCCCGGACTATGCCCGGGGCCGCCGCTGTTTATCTGTGGAAAGAAGAATATCTCCTTTCATAAACCGAGACATTTTTTCATCATTTCCAAGTGGGAAAAATGAAAAAATCAAAAAGTTTTTTTCATACGCTCAAGGCCACGCTTGATCGACTGGCGGACAGACTCCTCATGTACGCCCTCGGCCTCGGCAATTTCCTTGATGCTCTTTCCGAGAATGATGTGGGCATCAATCCTGCGGCCCTGGATCTCCGGCAAAGAGTTGAGGGCGTTCCACAGACGGATGAACAGCTCCATGCGCTCCAGAAGCTCCTGGGGCGTTGGCTCATGCAGGCAGGCGGAATATTCGATCCCGTCATCGCAGTCCAGAGAATACTGCGCCTTATGCCGGGAGAGCCGCCGCTGGTAGGCCATTTCGTGCCGGGCATCGGCCACAAACACTTCGGCTACCTCGTCAGAAACCTCGATAAACTGATCCTGTGTGTACCAATAATAAAAATCCTTCAGATTGATTGTAGTCATAAATAAACCTCCGTTTCGGTGTTGGGTGGATGAGTGACCGAAACGGGGCTTGGCGGGGAGCGGCACCCCGGGGAGCCGCCCCGCACTTCGGGACAATTTGTCTCGAAGTACAAAAAAGCGCCTGGGCGACACCAAGCCGCACAGACGCATGAAGTTTTATATTCATTTATGTACTGCTCAATTTCACATTCATAACCAGACTGTCCCGGAGGGGGAGCTATGCTTTTTTTAGCTGGTGCAGGTCATGGGTACTGTAAAAAAAGGCAAAAATGGACACGGCGATACCTCCTGAGCACCGCCGTATCCTCAAAAAAGGGCGACTTTAACACACCCTCCGTATTCTCATTTTTTCAAAAAGAAAACGGCGGCTTGAAATTTGTTATTTCAAAACCGCCGTAAGGCTACTTGTATTTTGTTTAGGCGCACAGATACCCAGCCGCCGAAACAACGGTTTTTTTTATTCCGTTGCGGGTGGCTACTCTTTCATCGTTCTCTGCCCATTTTGGAATTAGAAGTAATTAAGCGTTTCCGTTCTTTTACTTTCACGACAGTTTCTAATTCCTTTATGACATCTTTGGCAATCCAAATTTGAACTTTGTTTCCGCTGGCTAATAAATCGTAAGCAGTCAAAAGAACTTTTTCGGCATATTCAAAGTCTGTTTTTCCTATTTCTCTTAGCGCCCATGAAACAGCTTTCTTTATATGGTCATGTTCATAACAAGAATTTTCGTATACCAATTTCAAATAGCTGTCAAGAGTTTCCTTTGTCATGCTTTTATCATGTATAGTAGACGCAGCAATTAAAACAAACGAAGCCCGTTTCTTATAGATATGGTCAGCAGCTATCCAATTAAAAATAAAGTCCTCATAGTAATCTAATTTTATAATTAAATTCTTACATAAATGATCGCACAAGTCCCATGATAAAACTTCTGACATAAGTGTGTCAATTTGGTCGTAAGATAAACATTTATGATCGAATATTAGCACTGCAAGCAAACGAGCCTCGTGGTAATGGGTATTCCATAATTCAAAGGCCAATTCATTAGATTTATCCAGCTTTTTTGCAAATTTCCGCAGTGTAGATGTTGATACACCAATGCAAAATTTTTCTGGTATCCCCATTTTTATAACATTTTCTTTATATTTTTCTGAAGCCTCAGATTTTAGATAATCAATAATTTCTTTGCTATTCATAATTACCTTTCAATTTTCTCGCCAAATCTTTAACATATCTTGCCTGTTGCTTTTTCAAATATGCCTTAACAAATGGTTTCATTAAAACTTTTTTTGCAGTTACATCCTCAGTAAAATCAATTTCTGTTTTTTCGCCCTTTTGAGTAAAAATTCCAATCCAATGACCTTTTATATTGCTATTTTCCATGTCAAACTCCCATCGCTTGTATGGTTCAAAAAGGGTAATTGTAAATGTAGTGGCGTAGCCATTTTTTGTATATTCTATAAACTGTTTGTCACTTATAATTTCAGTTTTACTTAAATCAGTACGCCATATATAATTTTTTACATCAGTTATAACATTCCAAACTGTTTGAATATCATTTTCAAAAACAGCTTTAATATTTGATCTTGCCATAAATTACTTCTTCTCGTTTCGGATAGATAACCAGTATTCATACTCAGCATTTTCCGGATCAGCCTGTATATAGCGTTCAATATCTGGAGCATTTCCATATTCAAATCCAGAGAATGGGAGCCACTCAGTAATGACACGGCGTTCTAAGTCTTGCAAAGATACATTTGTTCCTTTCCCCGAGAAAATTGCCCATTTTGACGCAGGAATAATTAACTTCTCAAATTCAAATTTTGCTGTTTCAGATGTTGCAACTGCAATATAGTATTTCCATGTCTCATAATCCCCGCAAACACTTATCCCCAGCAAATCACAAACTCCGCCTTTGTCTAAGGAATTAAGTTTTGCAAGAGTACCATCCTGTACAGCGTTATCCCAAAACGGTGGAACAGTACAAAAATTTTTTTCCAGAGATTTATCCAATAACATAGAGACACCTGCTACTTCAAAAGCAGATCGTTCCTCAATCCGATAAGTTAGTTCTTCTGTTCCTGTGATAGTCAGCTTGAAACTAATTGGAGGGTATGTTTTTAATAATGTTCCCTTTTTTCTTGCCTCAGAGGGGGTAATCCCGTGGAGACATTGAAATGCTCGGCTAAATGCCGTTGGGGAAGAATAGCCATATTTCAAAGCAACATCTATGACTCGCTCTCCTTTTTGAATATCCGCCACAGCTAACGACAATTTTCTTCTGCGTATGTATTCGGATAAAGGAACATTATTCATAAAGGCAAACATTCTCTGAAATTGATAAGTAGAGCAACAAAGCATTTTTGCCAGTTCGTCATACTCTATGGTTCCTGTCAGATGATCTTCGATATATCTAATCGCAATATTAAGCTGTTTTACCCAATCCAAATTTATTTCCTCCCTTATCATAGCGAATATAATTGCTATTTTCCTCTCAATGTTTGCACAAAAATGAGAGATGAATTGCTATAAGAAAATTATAATTCACTTATTTGGTCCGGGCAAGTCAATCTGAACGGATAGATGAAATTAAATACTACCAGATGTAAAATTTCATTACATTCTCATAATCTAACACGAAATGTAGAATGATATAGGGTGATATGAGAATGAACCAAGATGAAAGAAGGTTTGACTTTCACGGCCTCGGGGCGGCACTCAAACGAGCCAGAGAAGAAAAGGGCTGGACACAAGCCTATGTTGCGGAATTAGTAGACCGTGACTCCCGTACCATTATGAATATTGAGAATAAAGGTCAATATCCCAGCTTCGACCTTTTTGTTAAACTCATTACTATGTTTGACATTTCAGTAGACCAGTTTATTCATGCGGACGGAGGGGCGCAGACAAGTTCTTGCAGAAAACACATTGATGTGCTCCTAAATTCTATGAATGAAAAAGAGCTTGTCGTGATAGAAGCCACAGCCGAGGGAATTAAGAAAGCCAGAGAAACGGAGGAAGCGTAAGAAAGCGTGACCTCCGTTTTTTTGCGCCATGTAGCGGAAGCGCACGAAACGGCAAGCAATTCGGGTGTGGCCACACTCCGAAATTTTTGTTGGCCACAGGCCCGCAAAAATGCTTGTTGGGGAGCTCCCCAAACCCGCTGGACTTCGGGACAAATTGTCCCAAAGTCCCGGCGCTATGCGCCTGTTGTCTGCGGCCTGTCGCTATCGCTCCTGAGCCTTATTTTCCCGCCCGTCCGTCACGCCGAGCAGATGATCAATGTTCGCTTTGACCGCCACAGCCTGCCGCATATCCGCCTGGGCCTTGCGGTATTCCGCATAGAGGGCTTTTTTCTTTCCCGCCAATTCCTGGCGGGACTTTTTCATATCCGCCATCTTTGGCAATTTTGTACCGTCCAAAAGCTCATTCATAGTGGCCCGGGCCGCCCGGTAAGCGGCAAGCTCCGCCTCATGCTCCGACAGATATTTTTTACTGTACCGGGCCGCCTTGTAACCGTCAAACACAGGCCGGGTTTTTGCGTAGTCCACAGTAGCCGCCATGAGCCCGGAGGTCTTTTCCAGCTCCGCCTCCGTTTGCCGCAATTCCTCGGACAGCGTGTGAAAACGCTCTACTGCCTTTTCTGTACTGGCCGCCAGCGCCTCATAGTCCATCAAATCATTTTCCCGCAGGTACTGGAGCGCAGCAGCCATCTGTTTCAGATTGTAAACCTTGGCCCACCGTTCATAGGCCGGGCCCTTGCCCTGTGCCATTCGCTCTTGAATGTCTATAATCAGATTGACACGACGGGCAGAAGCCGGGGCCTCCTGCGGGAGCTCCGGGATCAGACGCTCCCCGGCAATCACAGCCCGGATGTCCTCGGGATCAAAACCATCCCCGAGGGTGGATGCCCGCAGGCGAGTGGGCTTATCCTGTCCGGGAGCAAGAAAGGAGATCACACCGCCACGGCCATGCTTTACCAGAAAGCCGGACTCCTCCATGAGCCTCAGAAACGCCGGAAAATCGGCGGGCTGTTTTTTCAGAGCCTCCACGATGGCCAGCCGCACCCGCTGTTTTGCAGATGGCGGCTTTTCCCCAATCCACTGGCCATAATGGAGATACCGGCCCTTGCTGTGCTGTTTGGGATTTTGGATCACAGAGAGGTCATGCTCAATGCACACCCGGTCAGAGAGCCGCCGCAGGGCAAAACTGGAGCCGATAAAATTATGGAACTTCCGGGAGCGGTCAAAGGCCGTTGAATTGAAATAAATGTGATTGTGGATGTGCCCCTTGTCTGTGTGAGTGCAGACAAAAAACTGATACTTTCCCTTCGTCCAGCGCATGGCTGTTTCATAGCCGATCTGGTTGGCCTCCTCCGCTGTCACTTCGCCGGGCAGAAACGCCTGCCGGATCTGAAAGAACAGAGCTCCACGCTCTACGGCCCGACCTGTTTCCGCCTGGTACTGGCTCTTTACCAGCAGAAACTCAGCGGAAGCCGTGGCCGGATCGCAGAGGTATGAGGACAGGGCTCCCAGCTTTTTCGGATTAAGCCCATAGTCAAAGCGTTCCTCCATTGTCTGGACAGCGCCTTTCCCAGCCGCCACCTTGTAGGGCCGGATATAAGTTGTAGCCGTGAGCACACCTCCTTCCAAAAGAAAACGGCGGCTGTCCGTCCAGCCGCCGCAGGGGACTTCGGGACAAATTGTCCCAAAGCGTTATCCTGTGATAAAACTCTTTAGCGAGTAGTTGAGACTGTCCAGCTTGTCAATGAGCCACTCCGCCACAGCGGGCAGGCCAAAGGGCGAAACAGCAAAGGTGATCACAAGCCCCTGTATGCCCCAGCGATCCCCCGTGAATAAAGCAAACAGGGCTCCGATCAGACAGAGAAAGGACAGGGTGCAGAACACCCATGACGCAAAGGAAAAGGCAAAATTCAATACTGCCACAAGGAGCGTGAGGGCCAGAACAAAGGGGGCCGCTAAAAGTTTCAGAATGATCCGCATCGCTTGATACCTCCTTGAAAAGTGCGGTTTATGGTTCCTTACATGATAATTATACCTCTGTCCGGGAGGGACAACAAGGATGCCTCCGGCTTTCAGCACCTCGGGACAAATTGTCCCGAAGTAGTGAAAACCGGGGAGCGGCATACGCCACTCCCCGGCAGGATCAGAGCTCCACCAATGCGGAGAGCTTTTTCAGCAGATCGGACAGCGGCCCCCACAGGGCGGCATAGTCCCGTTGCAGAGCGGAGATCTCCTCGGGGTAAATCCCACCGTAGGTATTCGCCTGGATCGCCACTTGATTGAGGTTGTTTGAGCACCGCCGCTGGAGCGATACCAGCTCCCGGACGGGCGAGAGGTCAACATGGAGCACATAGCCATTGAGGGCCATTTTCCGCATATAGGCCCCCATATTGCGGATGCCCGTCTCGGCCATGCGCTGTTGAATAAGGGCCTGCTCCTCCTCGGACACCATCACATGGAGATGGATCGGGCGGCGGCGTTTCTTTGTCATCGTTCCTCCCGTTCCCGGCTCCGGCGCTTGTGGGGTGGTTCCTTAACCTTATCCAGCTCCTTTTCCTCCGGGGGTGGGGCCTGGTTATTGAGAACACCGTCCAGCATATTGTAATTGTGCTCGGTGGCGATCTCCGCACTTTTCATCGGGTTATATATTTCTTCCATACAAATCCTCCTATCGGTCGCCCCGGTTGGGGGCCTTTTTCTTATGGATGGGATCGCCCTGGCTGGCTTCAGCCAGAGCTCCGGCCTCTTTCATCTGCTGGGCAATCGAGAGGGGCCTGTTATCATTTTTTCGGGATAATTCAGAAATGACGGGGGCAGGACGGAGCTCATAGTCAGACGCCTCTTTTTCGGTCAGCGGCCTTGTATAAGTCAGATGCCCCCATGCCAGAAATGCGCCGCCCTCCACCGGGATGCGGCGGTCATAGTTGACGATCTCATCCGGGGCATTGTGGGGTGGTTTGGGGAATGTCCCGATGTCCACAGGCCGCTGGGTAGAGTAATACTTGTAAAGGCCGGGGGCCTCGGTCTGCACGATCCCCACATGGTAAAGCCGCTGATAGTCCTTTACCCGGTCTGAAAAATCCTGTTCCATAGCGGCCAGATCGTTGCCGTAATGTCCCCATTCATACTGCCGCTGGCCGTTCTTATCATCGTAACAAGCCCATGTGACATAGGGGGATGGAGCTGTGGGATGATGCCCCAGCGCAAAGCCCCTGCCATTTTCCAGCATCACAGCCTTCAAAATGGAATAGCCTTGATTTTTGTCCATAGTACCTCCTCTCAGAAAGCAGGTACTTCGGGACAAATTGTCCCAAAGTCCCGCTGTATGGATGTTGACAGCATCAGGGCAAACGGGGCCAGACCGTAGAATGATACGGCAGGCCAACGGAACGGCCCCGGAAAGCCTTGCTATAAGCGGGTTTTGCAGGCCCTAATTGTCAACGGATGCACCCCGCTTTTTCCGCATATATTCCCGTTGCTGGCGGCGGTGGGCTTTCTTTGCACAGGCCGCCGAACAGTACGCCTGCCGCCTGTCCGGGGGAACAGGCCCGCCGCATACCGGGCATATCTTAAAATCCGGCCTTGGGCCCTCGCTCATAAGGGACGCTTCCAGCGCCGGATCAAGGGGCAGGACGGACTCCCGGAAATAGCGGCAGTATGATCCCGTCCAGCATTTACCCAGCATATAGCAATCGCTATCCAGCGGCAGGCATCCGTATTCCCGGTCATAGTTGGCGCACCATGTTACCACAAGAGAGCGGATCGCTGTCTTTTCCTTGCGTGTCAGTTCACGGGACAATCCATCACCTCCCGCCAGCCCCGGCCTTCAAAAGCTCCTTGTAGCAGGACACACAGGCGATCCCCCGCCAGTAACAGCAGCCATAACAGGCGGAGCCCCTGGGCGGCCTGTTCTCAGCGGGAGCCTGGGGACGGGGTTTTTCTTTCATCATTCGTTCAAAGAGACTGCTGGTAAAATTCATCTGATTTCCTCCTTTTCTTCGGTTTCGTCCTCCTCGTCCCACGGGGGGCCGTCATCTTCAAACTCGTCATAGTCCGGGTACTCCTCGCCATCGTCCTCCTCGGGTTGGTCAGCCTGCTGGTGTTTCGGACGGTAAATCTTGAAATACCATGCGGCCCCGCCGCCGATGCCCATGACAGCCAGCACCAAAAGGATCATCCCGGCGTTGCCCGGCTTCTCGGGTTCCGGCTCAGGCTCCGGGGCAGGCTCGGGCTCCGGCTCTGCGCCTACGCATTTCCCCATATTGACAGAGCATACCGGGCAGTCGGTATTGACAGCCCCCGCCGCACATTTCTCCGGACAGGAGCAGACCGCCTGTTCCACGCCAGCGGCCTCGGCTGCGGCCAGCAGATCCCCCTCATCCACAACGCTGAAAAAGTAGGTTTCATACTGTTCGCCTTCCTCGTCCACAGGCTTGTCATAATCAATGACAATGTAAAAGGTATTGCCGCCGCTGGTCTGGACGGTAATAAACTGCTTGTTGGTGTGCTCGTCATAGAGCAGATCACGGGTTACAAGGTTTCCCTCCTCAGAAAAGCCCTCGCCCGGCGTAATAGTCGGCTCCGGGGCCGGGGTTTCCATTGTGGGATCGCCGTAGTCCTCGCCCTCGCCGCCTGCGTAGGCATAGGCGGGAACGCTAAAGCCGCATAACAAAACAGCGGCACAAAGCGCCGCTGTCAAAACTTGAAACCGTTTCATATTCAGTTTTCCTCCTTTTCCTTATCCTCGGACTTCGGGACACTTTGTCCCAAAGCCCCGCCGCCTTTCAGCTTTTCAAACAGCAGGGGCAGCTCCGCAAGGGGGATGCTCATGCCACGCACGATGTCCACGATCTCGCTGTTTTCCGCCTCCAGCTTTTTCTGCTCCAGCTCCTTGAGCCGGGCCTGCTGTTCGCTGATTTTGGCCTTGACCTTATCAATCTCGGCTTGGATTTTCATGCTTTTTGCTGTTGCCATAAATGACCTCCAATCATGGTAAACGCCCGTAGGCGTAAAAATGAGACTGCCAGTAGCTTGTATTTAAGTTTGCGTATCCGATGGGATCGCCACAATGGAGCATCCGTCCATCGCCTACATAAATCCCACAGTGGCTCACGCCCGGGGTATCATAGGTTCCCTTGAAAAACACAAGGTCACCGGGCCTTGGGGAGCTGGTCGGAGTGCAGATGTTGTAAAGCCCCTGCGCCCCAAGGCGGCCCACATTCCAGCCGGAATGATTGATCACCCATGACACATAGCCGGAGCAGTCAAAGGATGTAGACGGGCTGGAGCCGCCCCACACATAGGGATAGCCGATGTATTTCTCTGCCTCCGAGAAAATAGCGGCGAATGTTTCATCGTCCAGATATTCCCCCGGAACCTCATAGCCCTCCGGCGGGTTGGTAATGTATTTGTCCACATAGGGAGAGTCGGGAAACAGGTCGGGACGGTTGCCGAGGGTGGACATATAGATGGAATACCGGGACATCTGTTCTTCGCTCAACAAGGAAACAGGCAGGTGGGACAGGTTTTTGTTTTCCAGCGTCACATAGCAGATGTACCACGAATAGGGTTCATCGTCGCTGTCATAGCGTGTCTCCACCTCCACACGCTCCGTCAGAATATACTGGCGGTCATAGAGCATTTGCAGGGAGCCCTCCACCTGTGAAAGCGTCCATTCCCCCTCATGGAGTGCCGACAGCAGGGAAATGAGCACATAGGGATCGTGTTCGATCTCGTCCAGATCGAAGTGGTACTCATCATAATCATGGGTGCTTTCGTAAGTATCAAGGTAGGTTTGCAGTTCTGCCTCCAGCCCGGCATAAGCCGCCTCCGCCCCTAAAATCGCCTCATCCGCAGAGGGGTAAGTGGTGGCTCCCAGCGCCCCGGCTCCGGCGTTGCCGATGGACACCAGCGAGGACGAACAGGACTGGAGCAGGACGATCACAAGGACACAGGCCAGCGCCAGCAGGCATCCGACTGGATGGCGCTTCACAAACCCGGCGGCCCGGGCTGTCAGCTTTTCCGTGGCGGCGGCTGTTTTCCCGGCGGCTTTTGCGCTCTGTTTTGCGGCCTCCTTCGCCCGCTTCTGGTATTGCTTTCTGAGCCGCTGTTTCTGCCAGTACCGGGTAAAATAGTTTTTGGAAAGCTCCGGGTGCTCCTGTGCGGCGGTGTGGAAATGATAATCCGCCGCCGCTTTCTGATACCTGGCCTCGGCCCGGCTGGCCGCCCTTGCCGGATGCTCCCGGACTTTGCGCTTTACAAACCGGGAGCCATGCCGCAGGACAACCTCCCCGGCAAGCTCCGAGCGGTGGGCCCCTTCGGTTCCTACATTTTCCTGTTCCACCTCGTAGAGCTTGCCATGCACAAAGCCGTGAACGCCCCATCCGGCGGCCCCCGCCGCCTTACGGATCGGGCCTTTTTGTTTGGGCGGCTTCTGCTTTGCCAGCTTTTCCCGGGCGGCCTCCCGTTTTTCGCCCCGCTTTTCCATGCGGAGCTTGGATGCCGCCGCTTGTTCCTGCTGGCTTTTCTGCCGGAATTTTGACTTTGGGACACTTTGTCCCGAAGTGCCAGCCGCCCCGGGCTCCTGTTCAGAGCAAGCCCCAAAAGCAGGGCCGCCGGGCTCGGCAGCCCCGCTTCCGGGTTCCGTATGCGTTTGGGCCTCCGGGCGTGGTTTATTCGGTTTTCGCTTCATTCTTCATATCCTCCGGTCGGGTGGTTAAGAGGTCATAGATTTCCCCCTTCGGGAACCGATCCACAAACGGGATGGTCACATTCCCGTAAAACAGCAGGCCCTCGCCGGAATTAGAGTGGGTAATGTAGGAAAGCTGGTGCTCGGAAATACCAAGCTGTCTTGCCAAAATCGCCCGGTCACTCTGAGCCTGCGAAAGCAAAATCATAAAGTCGGTGTTATCCAGAATGTTCTCGATCTCCCGGCTGGCCAGAAGGTCTTTCACATTCTGCGTGAGGGCGCTGGGAACGCAGCCTTTCTTTCTCAGCATTTTCCACACCGCCACAAAATAACTGGCGGTCAGCGGATCACGGAGCAGGACATGGAACTCATCGAAATAGCACCATGTCGCCACGCCCTCCCGGAAGTTGGTATCTACCGCCTGGGACACAAATTCATTTGTGATGTGCATGGCGATTTTACGGAGGTTTTCTCCCATGTTTTTCAGCACGATACACACCACCCGGCTGTCGGTTTTCACATTCGTGGGATGGTTAAACAGGTTGAGGGAGCCGGTGCAGTAGAGCTCAAGGGCAGTTGCCACACGCCGGGCCTCGGGCTCCGGCTGTTTCAAGAGCTCCTCGTACAAGTCCTGCAAAAGCGGGGTTTTTCCCGTATCAAGCCCAAGGGCCTGTTCCCGGTACACCAGCCGCACACAGCGGTCAACAACTGTTTTTTCGATGGGCTGTAAGCCTTCCTTTCCGCCTACCACCAGCTCGCACAGGGAAAGCAGGAAATCCGCCTTCATGGAAAGAGGGCTCTCCCCGGCGGCCATGTTGAGCTCCACATCCATCGGGTTTAGGTGGTGGGGGCTGTCCGGGGCAATCTCGATCACCTGTCCGCCCAGCCTGCGAACCAGCGGGGCATATTCACCCATCGGATCAACAATGATAATCCGATCCTGGGGGATGGTCAGAAAGACATTGAGCAGTTCCCGCTTTGCCGCAAAGGATTTTCCCGAGCCTGTGGAGCCGAGGTACATACCATTGGCGGATTTCAGCTTTTTCCGGTCAGCCATGATGACATTGTGGGAAAGCGCGTTCATGCCGTAGTAGAGGGCCTGCCCGCCCATGCGGAGCTCCCGCGTCATAAAGGGAATGAAAATCGCGGTGGAGCTGGTGGTCATGCCCCGCTGTATCTGCACCTCGTTATAGCCGAGGGCCAGCGAGGACATAAAGCCCTGCTCCTGCTGCCAGTCCAGCCGCTTTAAGGCGCAGTTGTATTTCTGCGCGATGCCGGAGACGGTGAACACGTCATTTTCCAGCCGCTGGCGGGTAGGGGCCATATTGACTACCGTAAAAGTCAAAAGGAACATCCTCTCGTTGCGGGACTGGAGGTCAGCAAGAAGCTCCGCCGCATCCTTGGAAAAGGTAATGAGGTCGGGAGGGAGAATGTCGGGATCGTACCCGGCCCGGACAGCCTTCCGCTGTTCCTCCACCTTCATTTTTCCGATGTCGGAGATTTTTCCCTTGATGGTTTTGATAGCCTTTAGCTGATCCACCGTCTGGATATGGAGGGTTACGGTCATTTCCGCATCCAGCTCCAGAATTTCCGCCAGCAGTTTATCCGAGAGCTCAGACGCTAAAATCTGCAAGTAGGAAACAGCGCCCCAATACTGGCCCACCCGGAACAGGCGGGAGTGCCGGAAGTCAAAGCTGTCCGGGGCGATATAGTCCTTGGTGCCGAGCCCCGTCTGCGGGATGTCCTTCCATGAAAAGCGGAACGGTTCCCGGTTGCCCGGATGCATCTGGCTGTGAAGCAGGGCCAGCCTTGCCCGCCCGTCCATCGGTTCACAGGGAACACCCAGCCGCTTAAAGTTGCCCATCACATCGGCCTCCACACGCTCCAGACGGGGCCGGGCCTCCACGATCCCTCCGGCTGGGATGCCGAAAGTAATGTACTTGGAGCGTTCAATCCCGTTGTTAGACCGGGCGATCTGGTTTTTCAGCATCCCGGTAAATTCCTCCCGGACGCTGTTAAAATCATCATCCATCTGGGGAATGTTTACCTTATAGCGGCTCCGGGAGTGGGAGCGGCGGTTGATAAAGGAAAGCTGGAACGGCAGGGAGCTGTCAAAGTAGTTGAGAAATGAGCTCCAACCGCCAAAGATTGCAGTCTGATCCTCAGTGGATGCCACGGAATAATTGATGTCCTCATATTCCACGGTCTTTGTGTAGAGCCCGCCGGGGAGCTTGCATACCCCGTCCGGATGCATCGCCACATAGGGGATCGTCTGCTGGGCGGACAGGGCCGCCCGGTTTTTAGCCTTTGCGGTTTTTCTTCCGCTGGTTGGATTTGCCTTTCGCAATCACATCCTCCTTTCTCACAGCGCCCCGTCCGGCAAAGGGGGCGTAAATGTTTTGTGTCTGATAGGGCCTGACTCCGGGACGCAGAAACCGGGCCCGTATGATGTTTTTCAGCACCTTTTCCGCCGGGAGCCCGTCTTTTTCATACATGGCCAGAAGAAACGCCGGGAGCATCACGGCCAGCATAAGGAACATGGCCCCGGTATTGCCGATAGAGCCCCGGGCCAGCAGATAGGACGGGATGCCTACCGCCGCCGCACAGCCAAAACAGATGAGCTGGCGCTTGGTAAGGTTTAGGGCCATTTTGGTTTTTACTTTTGACAGGTCGTTGGGTACATTCACATAGGGCATGGATCAGCCTCCTTTCCGGCCCCTTTAACCTCGGGACTCGTCGTCACAAACTCCGCTTGACTACCTCGGGACACTTTGTCCCGAAGTCCGTCCGCTCCGTTGTTCCTCCTCTCCCCACAAAATCGCTGATTTTGCGGGGGCCCCATGAGCCCAAAGTCCGGGATCGTGCTTTTCACTTCATTTCCCCACACCTCCCAGCCGGGCGGGGACTGTCTGGCAAAGAGCTCCACCCGGGGCAGGTCGCCCATAAGGGCCACGATCTTTTCCCGGGCCTCGTCCGGCTTTTTGCTGTGGGCTTCAATCGGGGAAATGATAAACTGATGGATATTTGCCGCCTGCCGTTTGGGATGGCCCCTGGTAGCCAGCAGGCAGATCTCCGCATTTCCCCTCGTCCAGAAGCCAAGGCCATAAAACCAACTGTCAGCCTTTTTATTCTTTTTCAGCCAGACAAAGGCCACCGACTTATAGCGGAAGCCCCACGCCTCTATGAGCCGCAGGGCCTCCGGGAGCTGGGGGAAAGTCGCCCACAAAAAAAGTGCGCTGTCCGGGGCGGCCAGATCAGCCACCGGGAGCGCACACAGCTCGTCAATCCCCATTGTGGGGTAATGGTTTTCTGCCGCCCCCTGTACCTTGTTGCGCTGGTACTGCCAAGGGGGATCGGCGTAAATGATAGAATAGTTTCCGATAGTCATACTCCTTTCTGCCCGGCTTTGACCGCCTCAGTAGCCAGCCGGATGCGTTCTGTAGCCGGGGCGTAAAAGGCCGGGGCGGTTTCAAAGCATACAAAGCGGCGGCCCGTATTGACAGCAGCCACAGCAGTCGTGCCGGAGCCAGCGCAGATGTCTGCCACCAGCTCCCCAGGCCGGGTATAGGTTCTGATGAGATACTCGCACAGCTCCACGGGCTTTTGCGTAGGGTGGACGGTGCGCTGTACGGAAGAAAAGGCCAGCAGGTTTCCGGGGAAACGAAGGCCATCCTCTGATCCACTGCTGGAACGCAGGAATTTTCCATAGTTGGGGCTGTTGCTCCCCTCACGGGAAATTTTCTTATAGGGCTTGCCCTGTTCAAACTGCGGATCGTAATAGGGCAATTTTTGATAAAACACCAGAATGTTTTCCGTCCGCTTTAGGGGAGCCCGCCTTGCGTTGAGAAAGCCAGTACACCTGCTTTTGTACCACACCCATTCATAGCGGAGCATAGAGAGGTTGGATGCCCCCAGCACCTTATCATAGGGGCATTGTGCGAAAAACAGCACTGCGCCATCCGGCTTGACCGCCCACTTGACCGCCTCCCATAGCTCCGGGAGCGGGAGCGGCACATCCCAAAAGTTCCGGGTAGTGCCATAGGGTGGATCGGTAAGGAGCATATCAACCGAGTGCTTCGGCAAAGAGCGCAGCCCTTCAATCCCGTCCATCAAAAACAGCCCCTCCGGGCAGGCTGGAGACTTCGGGACAATTTGTCTCGAAGTCACATCACCTGTCATCCCGGGCCTCCTTTTTCTTTGCCGGGGCGGTTCGGGCGGCATTTTCCTTCCCGGCCTCCCTTGCGGCCTGTGCCATCTGCTCCTTGATCGGGGTGGGGCGGACTGCCTCGGCCCGGGCGATGAGCTTTTCCACCGCTGAATGGTACGCCTGGGCTCCCGCCGCATTGAGCCGCTCCTGGGTGGCCCGGTCATTGACCCGCACCGTGGAGCGGTAGCCCGTCCTGCTGGTGGGATCGGGTTTGCTGGGAGCCCCGAGGAAAATCCCGTTCTTGCCATCCACCACCTTGAAATCGTCGATCACTACACCGCCATAGTTGACGCTGGCAAAGCCGATGAGCTTGCCTTGGGGCTCAATCGGGCGAACCGTAACTTCGATGGGAACAGCGGCCTCCTGCAAAATTGCGTCCGTCCGCAGCTTAACTGCCTCGTCCACCGTCACGCCTTTTACCTCGGCCAGCTCCGCAATCGGCGCATCAAACAGCCAGCGCCGCTCCTCGGCGGCGATCTGTTCCGGGGTTAATATGACATCCTTACTCAAAATTGTTTCCTCCTTTCCCGGCCTCGGGACACTTTGTCCCGAAGTCCGTCCGTTTAATGCGCCCCGAAGATGCGCTGGGCGATGCCGCCTGTCTTAAACAGCATGAAGCACAGAAGAACCGTATAGCCCACGGTTCCCCATATCGCTCCAATCGGATCGCCGCCTGTGGCGATGCCTTGAATAAGCACCGCATAGATCGCAACACAGACCAGTATGAGCATCCCTTGAAAGCCTACGGCGAACAGGGATTTTAGGTAGTTCTGCCCTGTGCCGCCCAGCTCCCGGTTGGAAAGCGTGGCAACGGGCAGGGGTGCTAAACTGGTCATTAAATATATTTCAATCATTCTTCCGTACACCAGAACGAAAATGATGATCCCCATGATCTGCATGGTCAGCCCGATTACAGAGGACTGGAGCCACAGTCCAAGGAGCGGCCCCAAGTCCATGCCCTCCAGCGTGGTTTCCAGCTCCGCCAGCATATCCGGTGTAATGTCGGTGGAGCCCTGGATGAGCCCCGCCGCATCTGCAATCACGCTCTGCGACACATCGAACACCGCCATGACAATATTAAAGGTGTTGGAAAGAATGAGGATGGCACAAGCGGTTTTGAATACCCATTTGTAGATATTCGCCACATCAAACTCGTGCATATTGTTCTTTTCCAAAAGCATCTGTATCAGCTCGTAGGTGGCAACAAAGGTCAGCACCAATCCGGCAATCGGCAGGATCACCGTTTCGGAAAGCTGGCGGATGAGGGAGAAAACCCCGGCGTTCCATGCCGCCGGGGTAGTCCCTACCTGTACCGCAATCTCTCCGACTTTGGCATTGACGGTATCAAAGAGCCCTTCGAGGTTCCCCATGATGCCGCTGATCAACAGCTCTTTCAGCCAGTTCGTGAGCCAGTCGGTGAGAAAATCCATAAGCCCTCCTTAGAACAAGCCAGACAACAGGGGGATCAGCGTGGTTCCCAAAAGGATGATGCCGCCGCCAGCCATGAGCTGCTTCATGCCCTGGCTTTTGGAACCTGGGTTGTCCGATCCATAGCCCTCCAGCAGATTGACAACGCCCCACACGCCAAGTCCAGCGCCGAGGGCTACAACAAGAGTCTGCAAAGTATCAATAGCGGAAGTGAAAAACTGCATAGAGCCACCTTTTCTCCGGGGGTATTCCCGGCCATGAAAAAAGCCGCCATTTCTGGCGGCAGGTTACATACTTCGGGACACTTTGTCCCAAAGCCCTATTTATGCAAAGGCGTCCGGATCGTCGATGTCATCATAATTGAGGATGTCCTCGTCCTCGCTTGTGAGCCCATCGTCCGGCACAGCCACGGCATACACCTCACACAGCTCGTCCGGCCCGGGCCGCCTGCGGCGGTTAATGAGCCGGTCAAGGTCAAAGGCGTTTTTCTTTTTGTCGGCTTCAGCCGTATATCGGTAGTTCGGGTGCTTTTTCAAATCGTATTTTGGGGAATAGAACGGGGGCAGGCCCCGAAGCTGTAAAATACACTTATCCCCGGGCATGGTCGCCAGTTCGCTGGGTGTCATCAGCTCCCGGCCCAGCCGCTGGTTATTTTGGCTGTAGCTTTCCGACTGGCCACGGGAGCGGCTGTCGGTCTGCATGGAGATTGTAGCCTTACCCAGCCAGTTCTCGGATATTTCCTTGATGGTGCTGGCCTCCCGGCCCCCGAGGAATATCACGCTGTCCATATTTCCCAAAATGGTTTCGGCGTGTTTATCGTAAATCGCCTTACACTGCGCCAACTGCTGATAGAACAGCGTTAAGCTGATCTCACGGGAACGGATGACAGCCACGATCTTTTCAAGCTGGGGAACCTGCCCTGTGTTGGCGGCCTCGTCCCACAGCACCCGTACATGATGGGGCAGGCGGCCTCCGTGAACATTGTCGGCCCTCTCGCACAGCAGATTGAACATCTGCGAAAAGGCCAGAGCCACAAGGAAATTATAGGTTTGCGTAGTGTCCGAGATGATAAAGAACACCGCCGTTTTTCGATCCCCGATGCGGTCAAGCTCCAGCTCGTCATAGGCCATGACCTCCCTAAGCTGGGGGATGTCAAAGGGAGCCAGCCTTGCACCGCAGGAAATAAGGATCGACTTTGCTGTTTTGCCGCTGGCCAGTTTGTACTTTTTATACTGCTTGACCGCAAAGCAATCCGGCTTTCGTTTTTCCAGGCCCGCAAACATATAGTCCACGGCGTTCATAAAATCCTCGTCATCCTCCTTGACCTCCATCCCGGAAATCATGTCAACCAATGTGTTCATGTTCCGATCCTCGGCGGGGCCCTCAAAAATGATATAGGCGATGAGGGCGCAGTAAAGCAGGGTTTCCGATTTTGTCCAGAATGGATCGCCTTCCTTGCCTTCGCCTTTTGTGTTGGAAATGAGAGCGTCCACAAATTTAAGGATGTCGGCCTCGTTGCGGATGTACGCCAGCGGGTTATAGTGCATGGATTTTGTGAAATCAATGGAATTGAACACCTTGATCCGATACCCACGCTTTTGCAGGAAGTGGCCCACCTGCCCGAGAACGCCTCCTTTGGGATCGACACACACATAGCTGCATCCGCCGTTTTTGTCTGCGCTGGCCTGCAAAATCTGCGGGGTAAGCCAGAACCGGGTTTTGCCGGAGCCGGACGAACCGATCACACAGGCATTGAGGTTGCGGGCGTTGGCCGGATTTTTCGGACGGGTATTCATGGTAAGGAACTCCGTCCCGGTCAGAATGATGTTGTTTTCAAACTTTGGATCTACGAAAGGGGCTATATCTTTCGGACAGCCCCAACGGGCTGATCCATACTCCTCATCCCGCCGAAATTTTTTGGCGTTTTTGCTTTTTACATAGACCATTACCCGGAACGCCACAGCCCCCACAATGCCAACGAGCCAGTCAAAGGGAGCAAGCCCCGGGGCAAAGTCGGCAAAGGCCGGGCCAATGGTCTGGCCCAGCCCCATGAGCTTATGAGCAAAATCCGCACCCGCCGCCAGACGGTAGGCCGTCCCCAGCTTGAGAAAGGCCCACAGGACAAACAGATACGGAATGTTGGGAATAAGGTATTTTTTGATGCTATCGTTCTTCACGAACCACCTCCTTTGTCCGTTCCTGTGTTTTGGGCGGTTCCTTTACAAGCTGTTCCGCCGCTTTTTTGAGCTGTTCCCGGATGGGGATGCGGCTGGATTTTGACTGTTCCAGTAGCCTGCGGGAGTACCGCTCAAAACAGGCGGTAATTGCATCCGCCTGTCCTGCCTTGAAAAACAGCAGGTATTTGTCCGGCCCGGTTTTGTAAAAGGCATAGTCCACATGAAAACGGCGGGCCATACGGTCAAAGAGCTTCGGGGCCTCCACCTCGATGCTGTTCACACTTTCGCCGTGGGCCATGAGCTTTTTCACGCTCTGTCTGCCGTGGGGCCTTTGGGCTTTCTTATGCCGTTTGGCGATCTGGCGGCCCGCCGCCCGGAGTACATAGGCCAGCCCCCGGGCTGTCAGCTTGCTGGCCCGGACAGAAATCGCTATGGAGCTCCGGGAAATTTCCTCATCAATCAGTTACACCGCCTCCTTTCGCCTTGGGACAAATTGTCTCGAAGTCCCGTTACCGTTCCTCATGGTGTTTTTCAGCCAGCCGCCGGAACCCCTCCTTTGAGGAACCGTCAATAATTTCTTGATAAGCGGCCATCTGCTCCCGGATCGAAAGCTGAGGGTAAGCAAAAACCCTGTGTTCAGCGGGGATGTCCTGGGGGCCGTGGTAGACCTCCCGGAAATCGTCACTCACCTTCGTCACATAGCCGCCCGGTGCAAAGTGTCCGTTTTCGTTGATGGAAATGTCCCGCCCGTATGCTTCAAAGTCAAAGTAGGGTTTTATATTGTCCGGCACTTCGAGACTTTCCATATCCTCCACATAAAGGCGGCCCAGCATTTCCTCATTGTCCACACCGGGATGCAGGTCGTAGCAGTCCAGATTTTGCGTAAGGTTAATCAAGTCCTGCACCGAGCCACAATGCTGGCCGCTGTCCATAACCGCCTCCAGCGTTTCCCGTTCTGATGGGGAGAGCTCCTTCAGCAGATGGGCCAGGTGGTTGAGCTCGTCAATGTTTTCATACTCGCCCAGATAGTCATAAAGGCCGAGAATGTCGCTGTCAAAGGAGATAATAAAGTATTCCTGGCAGCGCACCCCGTCCATGCCGATCCGCTTTAAGAGGGACTGCACCTCCTCCGTGTTGGTGGGGAAATGCAGCGTTTCCCCCACCAGATGCCCCGCACTGTAAAGGGCAGGATTTGAAATGAAAGCCTCAAAAACAGACTCCATCAGCGTTTGCCCTGTCCCTTGACGGTCAGGATGCCCTCAAGGGTGGTGGCGGTAATTCCCAGCCGCTGGGCCACGGCAATATCATTTTTCATGGCCTCGGTCATGGTGTGGCCGCAGACCACCAGCACATGGGAGCGGCGGAGCAGGTCACGGCCCATGTCGATGCCGCTTTTATGCTCCTCGGGTACTGCGTCATTGAGAAACAGGGGCAGATAAAGGGGCGGGCAGATTGGTGAAAAGCCTGCCTCATAAACCGCCCGGCAGTAGCGGGCGGCCTGTTCTGCGTTTTCACTGTCGCCGCCAAGCCATGCGGCGGTAATGTATGCAAGGGGACGCTTCATAGTCAATACCTCCGATATTTTAATAAGAAAGTTCAACCCAATCCCCCCGCCCTTTCCCAATCATGGGAAAGGGGGCGGCTCTGGAGGATATACCCCCGCCGCTTGCCGGGGAAATAGCACAGCCGGGGCAGACCGTCAAGGGCAGGCCGCCGTAAAACGGCGGTGCGATGCACCCTTGACAGCCCGCTCCCGGCTGTACGAAAAAACAGGCGGCGACGGGGGATATATACCACCAGAGCCATGATGCGGAGGGCAGGGCCCTCGGGACAAAATGTCTCGAAGTGGTTACTTGTCCTGCTCCATCTTTTTCGGAGCCTTCGCCAGTTCGGGCGGCTGTTTCTCTTTCCACTCGTCCAGCAAAGTCATGATCTGCTCCTTCATTTTGGCGGGAGTGGCCTCCTTGCCAAAATACTTTTCCAGTTCAGCGGTAGAAATAATCACGCCTCGATCCTCCTTTTTCTTTTCTGATAAGATGCCATCAATGACATCACCATTGAGTTTCCCGTCCTTGTCCAGCTCCCGGAGCTTTTTCGCCTGGGCCAGAGAGGGGGATGCCTGTTCTCCGTCAATGGAAACAGCGATCAGCCGCTGGTTTTTGGGGCGGATATAGGAAATCTCCACAGCGGGCATAAAGCCCATTTTTTTATCGTCCACCTTGTCCAGCAGTTCCGGCACAAGGGAGTTCAGCCGCAGATAACGCATGACCTTTTTATAGTTCATGTCGTGCGCCTCGCCCACGATCTCAACGGAGCGTTTTCCAATATCGCCCTCGGCCACATTTTTCAGCCGCCCGCCCTGGTGCTTGATGTCCTCCACTTCCAGTTCCAACAGGGCGGCCAGTTCGCTGGGGAGCGTCTGATCCCTCTGCTTGTTGCTGTCCTTCATGGCCTGTACCGCCTCGTGGTCAGTCATTTCCCGGACGATAAAGGGCATTTCCTCCAGCCCGGCCAGCTCACAACCATGATGGCGGCGATGGCCCGCCACGATCTCATAACCGTTGCCATCCTTTTCCGGGCGGGCAAGACCAGGAACCATTACGCCGTTTGCCTTGATGGACGCTACCGTTTCCTGCATTTTGGCATCGTCCCGCACCTTAAACGGGTGGGGGCGGAATGTGTGGAACGGATGCATTTCGGAAAGTTTCAGATAGACCAGCTTTCCTTCCTCCACAGGACGGGGTGGAGCGGCTGGCTCAGGCGGAGCCTGTTCCGGGGCCGGAGCCGCATTTTCGGGTGGGGCCTTTTCGGGTTCCGGGGCAGCTTTAACCTCCGCAGCCTTTTTCCCACTTCGGGACAATTTGTCTCGCTTAGTCGGCGTGGCCTCGCCGGGGGCCGCCTTATCCGCCTTGGGTGGGCGGCCCTTGCGGGGCTTCGCCGCCTCCTTGCCAGCAGGCTCCGCTTTTTCCTCTTTTGGAGGACGGCCCCGACGGGCCTTTTTCGGTTCGCCATCCCCAGCGGCGGGAGGTTCCTCCTGCGTTTTCTCCTCCGGCTCTTTTGCCGCCTCCTCTTTTTCTACCTCGGCCCGGGCTGTCTGCCGCTTTTCATTCATCAGCTCATTGATTTTGTCAAAGGACACCACCACATCACCGGGCTCGGGCTGGGCAGGCCCCTCCTGCTGGGGTGTGGGAGCGGCAGTCTGTTCGGGAGCCGGAGCCTGGGGCCCGTCAACCGTAACAGGAGCGGAAGCCTCCGGGAGCTTCTCCTCACCGGGGCCTGTGTTCAATTTTTCATCTGCCATTCACTAACCTCCTTTTCGTGAAAGTTGCACAATTTTGCTGGTTAAATTTCTGTAATTATTTTTCCGCCTCCTTCCGGTCTATCCACGCAAAAAAGCCGCCCGATTTGAACGCCGGACGGCTTTTTGTGTAATGTGATAGATCAAATATTATTTTTTGTGGTTCGTAGGCTCCGAAAAGCCTTGTATTTACAGCGTTCCTAATAGGAAACAATCATAAGAAAAGCCGTCCTCACATAAGAGGCGGCTTTTTGTTTTGGAGAGTATACAGACCAAAAAACTAAACCACAAGTTGATTGCGAACTTGCGAAAACATGGTATAATAATATCAGAACGAAACGAAAGGAGATACCCCAAAATGCTGTGCAACACTGTTAATGTCATGTCGTATGAGTATAGTTACGAATATTCTGAGTTCATGTCCTTTGAACGCAGTTTTATTTCTCATACTCCTCGACAGGCAAAAACAGACCATGTACAGATGCGGTGCGTCTTCTAAGCGATAACTGCATGTCATAGCTGCTTGTCGAGATTTCGGCAGGCAGCTTTTTTGTTGCCTGCAATACAGAAAGGCAGCAAGAAAAATGAACGTTCCTACTATTGATATCCAGCAGACAGGTGCCAATATCAAGGCCCTGCGAAAGGCAGCAGGTATCAAGGTGAAAGATGTGGCAGATACACTCGGCGTATCCACGCAGGCAGTTGCCAAATGGCAAGCTGGAACCGCGCTTCCAACCATTGATAACCTTGTGATATTGGCAGCGATGCTGGATACCAAGATAGATGACATCTTAGTCATCGCATAATCCCCGCCGCATGATGCGGCATCATATGGCCTGCTCGACGAATAGGGTAAGTCATCAGTTTCTCAGACTGAAGGTTGTGGGTTCGACTCCCACGCAGGTCACCATATGCTTCTGTAGCTCAGTTGGTAGAGCAGTGGTCTGAAGAACCGCGTGCAGTTGGTTCAATTCCAACCGGAAGCACCACATGTGTCGGTATGCAAGTGGATAAAGCAGGCAGTCTGTAAAACTGTTCCGTTACGGTTCGCTGGTTCGAATCCAGTCCGACACACCAATATGGCCCCTTCGACAAATTGGTCCAAGTCACCACGCTTTCACCGTGGAGTTAGCAGTTCGAGTCTGCTAGGGGTCACTACGTCGCACCTACGTTAAAAGGTGCATTATGCAGAGGTCGCCTAACGGTAGGGCAGCAGCTTGCTAAGCTGCCGTCGCGGAAATCGCGGCATGTGAGTTCGAATCTCACCCTCTGCGCCATCTGCTTGCTTGTTCGAGTGGTTGATGAAATCGGTCCAGAAAACCGACGATGGGAGACTGTCCGAAGGTTCGAATCCTTCAGCAAGCGCCACTGCCCTCATTCTGTGCGGTATCCGTGCAGGTGAGGGCTTTTTCTTTTGCTTTTCGCTTCGAATTTCGGACTCGAATGGCGTTAATAGTCGGATATTCTTGATTATACATGCCTTTGCTGTATGGCAAATAGCTCCAAACAGTATTGGTTTTACACCCAATTCTTCTGCAATTTCAGGAACTGACATACCGTTCGCACGCAGCTTCCCGATTTTTTCTGATGTTTCATCTGACCATGCCCCGGCTGTAATCAGTATTTTGCGCACTTTCTGCAATGAGATGCCTGCACGTTTGGCAATGGTTCTTCTAGGTATACCTTGCTCATGGAGCCGGAGAACCGTCTGCATTGTCGCGTCCATTTGTCAGTACCTCGCCGTTATCGATTTTTGTATTGCCCTAATTGTTGTACTTTAATCATACAGCAAAGCAACAAAATTGTCCAGGAAGCAAAAGTGCCTTCATTTGCCACTGATTCATCTATTAAATTTGAAGGCAGAGTACCCCGTCTATAGCCGTTGGGCTTAGGCGGGGGAGAATGTCAATTGCAAAAGAATGTGTATAAACTGTTACCATTTAACGCTTTCCGTTGTGAGAAATTGCGAATCGCGGTATAATTAAAGTGTAGAAAATGAAAGGATTTTTACCGTATGTACATTGATTTCACGAGCAAGCAGTACTCTTTCATCCTGCACGCTCTTGCCATCATGATAACGTTTTATAGCAACGATTTTTCCTCTATCTGCAAAGAGGTTGGAGAGGCTTATGGAGCAAGCGAGGCAGACATTGCAAGTGCTTGTGCTACTCTGACGGCTATCAACGTAACGGCTCCTGTTAAAAGCTATTCCGACAAGTGCAGCGAAATACTGGAAGATATGCTGCATCATGCACGGGAACTGCCGGAAAAGGATGCTCCGTATAAATACAGTATCGGCTTAGATACTCCTTCCTGGAAAGTCGTTGCCAATGCGTTGGATAGATACTCTCGCATTCTAATGGGTCAATTTGGTGTCATTTATGAAGCCCTCGATATTTCTGGTAACGATGAACAGCACTTTCAGGCGTATCATGATGCACGCTGGAACGGAACAGGCGTCATCGAAGCCCGTGACCTTCTAATTCCGCAGCTCAAAAGGATGGGAATTGGCTGGAACGGAAACTTCGGTATTTCCAACGCAGGGCTTGCCTACAACAGCAAGCTGGCATACGAGATTCTTAAAACCATTCGATATACGACAGAGAAACGAGATAGCTCCGTTCTGAAAGTGACAAACGAGCCGCTGCCGCATGTCGAGGGCTCTTTCCAAATCAAAGCACTGTGAACAAGATTGGAGGTTTTCCAGGGTGGGCGACCACATTATTTCTTTTCTCGACATCTGCGCCATGCGCGGTCAGCTGGTTTTGGCAAAAGCACCGTCCATCCCGGCTATCAATAACAAAACTGTGTATTGTACCGGCGCTCACAAACACGGAGAGGACCGCTGCATCGTTCTTGACGGTGAGAAGTACAGCCAGATTCTCTTTGTTGACGGAACAATAAAATTATGCTGGCAGTGAGGTGGCATTGTGGATAATATCATTGTGAACAGTGCTCTCTGGTATGCCGAGCAGAGCAGTCAATTTCTTGCGAATTCTGGGGCCAACAAGCTGCTGGATAAAGGCTATGACTACTATGTAAGTGAATTTATTCCGCTTGGGCACCGCCTTATCCAAAACGGTCAGATTGCCGCCGATGCAATGGATGGGGAACTTGCCGCACAATTTTCGATGGCATACGTCGCAAACTATTGGCGTGCAACAAAAACCGTGTACAATTTCGCTCCGGAATTTCTCAGAACATTGGCAGAGACTGAGGACGCACCGATTTATTCCGATATCATGATGCGGCTGCCATATAGGGATTTTGTCATGAATCTGCCCGCTGGCTCTCATCACGATGCGATGCTTGTTCACATTGAGCTCGATGCATCCCATGGTCCGAACGATGTGGATACACTCTTCCTGATTGTTCCTTTTAAGGCAAATCCAAACTTTGACAGTATCGAACTTTGCCAGTGCATGCAGTGGTGTCTCAACGGCAAGAAGCTAATTGAGTCCTATCGGCGCAACAATGATGCTCGCGAGCAGGCATTTCAGAACGGAACTGATTCCGCCACTGTCAATGACGCCACGATTTCAAATGTACCCGGTGCCGTTCTCAGTGAAGAAGAGCTGGAAAAGCAGCGGGAATTCAACGCCGGCGTTGAGCCTTATCTTCGTGTTGCGGTTTCTGCAGCTTATTACCTTGCATCCAAGAATGCTGAAATCAAAGAGGTAAAAATTCCGAAAGAGAAGCGGCCTATCCTTGTTTCCAAACCTGGTGCAACACCTAAGAAAGTTAATATCAGGACCTACAATGTAGGCTTTGTCATCGGAAAGAGCTTTGAAAAGCAGCTGGCTTCTGGCACGGAATATCAGAAGTCCACAGCAACCGGCACGGGCCGTACGGTCAGACCTCACGTCCGCCGCGCCCATTGGCATCATTATTGGGTCGGAGAAGGTCGAACTCGCTTAGAAGTTCGCTGGATTGAGCCGACTTTTGTGCTGCCGGAAGGAAAACGTGAGGTTCCGGTTGCTACCGTTAGACGGGTTTTAGGCGCTTAAAGGAGTTTCACATGAAAGCAAACTACAAAATTGTCGCAAACAAGCAAAAGATGCTCGAAAAAGAAATCGAAAACTTCGAACCTACCAGCACAATGTCAGTACTGCTAATGCGCTATAGCATCATACAGGGACTGCTTCAGGTTAAACCGAACGAAAAAGATGAGAATGGTATCCCGAATATCAGCCCTGTGGATATGGCATACGAGATGACCACTTTCTTTGGCGACGCCGTCAATGCTGCGGCTGATGACTTCACAAATGATGAGGACGACAGCACAATAAAATTTGATGGCACCGTTGATGAATTTCGGCAAGAACTTGCCAATCGCGTCTTAATAACACTCAGTTTGGCGTTTGAACATGAATTCATAAATTTTACAGAGCAAACCGGGATTCCCCGCGCACAGTATGAAATTCTTGCGGCTGAATATATTGCTCATGCGGAAGACGATGGCAGTAAAGTATCCGAAATGTTCAAAGGCGACAGCTCTGAAAAACACAAATCTAAGGGCTGGACCAACGCGATGCCAAAAAACAAACGAAGCTAAAAAAGCCACTTGCACAAATGTGCGAACCGCCTAAAATAATAATTGCATAACAGATACCATCACTTACCTCCTAATTGAACATTAAATTAACAATCTGTCATGCACAAGTAAGCAGACTCTCTTTTGAGGGCCTGCTTCTTTTTTTGTATGTATTGATTAGAAACAAAAATATTTCAGAAAGGATGAATACTATGACCACAAATACCAAGAACAGTTTTACCAGGTTCGCGGCTGCCGCAAAAGATTGCTTCTATGTGAATTCTTTTCGCGCAGACTTAGTTCAGTGCGACAGGGCCTTGAAAATGGACGGCGAGATGCACGTCGAAGCGGAATGCTGGATGAACATTTTGGATGCCCTGGACGATAACGACATCAAGATGTATGTCGATAACGAATACCGTCCCGGACTTCTGAACCCGTTCCATAAATGGTGACGCTCCAAAAACAAGTCAATAACCCACGACTAAAGTCGCAGGCTTGCTCCGGCAAGTCTGCACTTTAGAAGTGTCCGTAAGGATATGTTGACTACCATAAGTGCTTCGAGCACTCCGTTATAAGCGAATAGATAGTTACCGTGTGGCGTTAATCCTAACTGCACGCTCTAAGACAACACATCACGTAAAGCTGAGGCAAAGCCGACAGGTGTGGCTGTATTAAACCGTTTATGACCTTGGGGAAGGATTTTTACCCTCTTCGGAGGAGTGAGCAGCTTCTTTTTAGCTGCCAGAGCGCCTCTATTCGTAGTGGTGCTTTCATAGTCGCTATGGTCTTTGTTGCCATACAAAATATATTTTATTTTCAAAGAAAGGAATTGCCCTGATTGATGAGACGAACAATGGTCGTAAGCGTATTTGCGGGCTGCGGAAAAACATGGCTCGCGAATCACCAAAACAAATATGGCTATTCAATGCGGGATAGTGATAGTTCTACTTATGAAAAAACTGCCGGATGGGAAAAAGAATACATAAATAGCTTCATGAAAGAGGCAAAATCAGGAAAATATGATTTTATCTTCGTTTGCCAAACGGAATCCGTCATAGACGAAATGGATAGGCAGAAGATTCCCTATGTATTTGTCGAACCTGACAATATCGTATGGAATGAACAAGAATCCAAAGAGCGAGCAAAGGAAAGACAAATCATTAAGCAGCAATGGTTCGGCAGGTTTATACTTCGAGATAATTCCCATATCAAAAATTTTTCAAAGTGGCTGAACCACATGAAAGATATTTACGATGAACGAACGGGACTTGGTTTCATCGTAAAGCATAATCCGGTATCGTTTTTCGTCTTAAAGCAAAACCAGTACCTTTCGGATATCATCGATGACCTGTACTGGAAAAAGCAGCATTGTGATGCATACATAGTTTAAGAAATGGTGGTCTTATAAAAGATGACCTTACACTGGCAGACAGAAGTTGGACATGCAGTGGCTGCGGTACAACACATAACCGCGACCACAATGCCGCTATAAACATACGTAATGTTGGATTGTTGGGATTATATCCCGCATAAATCCAATTTCCTCACTCCCGCTATACCGCCCGCAACAGCGGTGAAAGCTCATAGATACTTGGTCGCACGGACGGAACCGTGCTGTAAAAATCCATTGAGTGAGAATTATTGGAATCCTGCGGGATTTTAAGCCCCTCCTTCAGGTGGAGGTTGTTGACATATGAATAAAGCCCTTGAAATTAACTCGAATAAAGCCGTTCTTCTCAGCATCAAGAAGCAATGGCTTGAAAAAATTCTGAGCGGAGAAAAGACTATTGAGGTCCGAAAAACTATGCCGTGGGAAATTAGCTATCCTTTTGTAGTATTTTGCTACGAAACCAAAGCTAACGGTGGTGCTGGAAAAGTGACTGCCGCATTTGTTTGCCGTGACATCAATACACTCGATTGCCTGCGTGAGCTTCCGGCATATGCTATTGGTACGGAAGTGACCGCAAAGACCGCTCAATTCGTGAAGGACAGCTGCCTTACCGCAAATGAGCTGATTGCATACGGCAATAAGTCCGGCACTCTTTATTGCTGGAACGTTTCTGATGTCCAATCTATGGATATGTCGCTGCGAGAGCTCGGCGTTAAGCGAGCACCACAGTCCTGGATGTATCTGCTAGTTCCTGACGACAAGACGTTCTGAACGATGCCTGTTGGGCTGTCTGCGTGTGCGGACCAAGCAAAACATCTACTGCACGATAGAATAAATCGTGCAAACAAAGCAGACTCTCGATTCTTGAGGGCCTGCTATTTTTTTATTTCAGGAGGAAACATCAATGATTCTTTATCATATCATGGCAGAAACCGGATGCCTGCCGGACGATGTTGTTCCGCAGATACCAACGAATCGGATGAAAGGGGAGGACCAGGAAATCCCAAGAATTTGTCTTGGGCATACCCTTGACGACTGCCTGACCAGCATCGGCATTGCGCATTTTGTCTCAAAATTCCTGCTCGCTGAGCTGCGTCAGAACAAAAAATACTCCAAGGACATGCCGTTACCGTTCATTGTCCGAATGTACAACATCAAGGACGAAGACCCGAATCTCTTGACCGAGGAAGAAACACAGAAATATGTGGCGGATTCTGTCGTGACCAGTGAATGCTGGCTCACAAGATACGAGAAACCCGTCAAAATCCAGAAACTTTGGCTTGTGGGTGGTGAAGTTGTTCTTTGGCCCTATATCGTTGACGGCGTTGTATACAATTACCCAATCGTCCGTAACTCAATTTGGGCAGACAGCAAAACCTTGCCGGACCCGGAATTTCAGAATCAAATCATGGATATCACTCAGAAATGGCTTAACGAAGCCTGAAAAAGAAGCACATCAAAAGCTCTTGCACATCCTTGCGAATTCCATAGTATTAAAGTTGTACGACAGATAACATCTACTTTGCACACCGCGTGCTCGTACAATTCATAATTCTGTTCTCATTCAAGGCAGACTCATCTTCATGATGGGCCTGCCTTTTTTTGTTTACAGAAAAAGGAGGAATTCAAAACAAACCACAAATCTCAAATCACAATCTTCCGCTACAAGGAAAAGACACAAAAAAGGAGTCACAAAATGAAAGTCGAAAAGAATAATAACAGCATTTTTCGGAACAAGCATGTCCTGGTTGTCGTCGCGGTGATGTGTATTTTTACCATCATCGCCTGCATAGGAGTTATGCTCTCTGTTCCTGCACACGCAGAGGAAAACATAGCTCCCAAAACCGAACCTATCGCTTTTTCCACTCCCATTGAAACGGTGAATGAGCTCGATAAAGCGTTCCCGATAACGGAAACTTCCGAAGAAGCACAGGAGGAAATTACAACTGCTGCGGTCGAATCTTCCGATGCTGCAGAACCGGAACCACGGATTGAGACCGCAGAAGCAGCCATCGAAGAAGCCAAACCGAAACCCGAAACAATCCCAGATAATCTCAACGACAATGAGCTTGAAATCTACACAGCTCTGCGGTCCGCTGGTCTTTCCAAGGCCGGTACTGCCGCAGTGATGGGCTGCATGTCGATGGAGAGTGGTCTTAACGCTTCAGCCGAAAACCCTTCGGATGGCGGCTATGGACTCCTGCAATGGACTTATAGCCGAAAGACAGACCTTTTCAACTGGTGTTATGGCAATGGCTATGACCCCAACACCGTTACGGGACAGGTGATGTTCTTCGTGTATGAGCTCAATAGCACATACAGCAAGGCCGCCAAATACTCATATCCGGTGTACGAAACTCTTACTACAAGCGACAGCCTGGAAGATTGCCTTTCGATGTTCTTCTCCCATATGGAAGCAGGAACCAACGTGATAATCTCTTCCCGCAAAGTCTATGCAGGAGGGCTGACCACGTTAGACCTGTACCGCAAACGCTTAACTGCCGCTTACAAATACTTCATTTGAATTAGGAGGAAATCACAATGAAAACAACCGTTTATCTGTCCCGAAAACTCTTGAACCAGTTAAAGGTAAAAGAAACCGAAAGCAAAGACCTTATGCTAACCCATAACCTACACAACATCATCATCAACGGTAAGCGTGTTGGCTGCTCTGGCCACATTCAGAACGTTCTCAACAATAAGTGCGTTTACGTCAGCACTGAAAAGAGTTGCTATCAGCCCTTGTCTGACAAGAACCTGGTTCGCTATGCCGCCGATATGAAGGTTACTCCTCTGTATCGCTCGGTGCAAAAGGACGTAATCAGTTCGTGACCAATGATGAGTTGGTTGGAAAAATCATTGATATGCTCCGATAAGGGCATAAACAGAAAGAGAAAAAGCTCATGAAAACCGGCATCAAGAGTCAGATAGTAATAGTATCTGCTGTGGCAGCTGTTCTGCTCATTGTTATGAGTGGCTGTGCAATTGCGGAGAGCATTACCTTTGAGAAGGTTGCTGTTCTCGCTGCAAGCGTACTTGCCTTGAACAAATGCTGCGGCATCCTGTTAAACTAAGGAGAAAAAATCATGAAGAATAAATACAAAGTTGTTGCCTTAGTTCCTTTGGAGTTCTCTGTTGAGGGAAGCTCCGATTCCAAAGAGGCAATCGAATCCGTCAAAAACATTTTCGAAGCGTGTCGGGATGATAAAGACTACGCGGACATCGTTTTTGATGGTATCGAAGAGTCACTTCGTCACAACAGTATCGAGTACAAAGTTGAAGCCGTCCAGCATGAACCTGAGGTGAAGGTAAATTCCGATATCCGTTCTGTTGCCTTCGATATCTGCGACGTCTTCGAGAACTATCTCGACGAAAACGGTATTTGCATCGTTTGCGATGATGCAGATGAGGAGCGGGAACGGAAAGACAATGAAAGCGGCGCGATGCTGTACGGCATGGAATATTGGCATCTCGTTGAGGATGTCGAGTTCTGGCTGAGTCACATGAGTGCGCAGGGAAAGCCGGTCATTACTTCTAAAATTTTGAAGGCGTTCGACGAACTTCTCGTATCCAAAAACCTCGGTAACTCCGTGCCAAGCGGCGATAATCGCTATCAACTGCACTCAAAGATTCTGAGTTGCTTGCGTTCTCGTGAGGAGGGGTTGGAATGAGCACGAAAGGCTGGAACAGTCTGAAACCTATTACGACCCCTGACCAGATGTCCGCGCCGATTCATTGGAACCCAATGAACGAGGATTGGAAAATGCGGCTTACCAAAAGCCAGATTTACAACACCTCTTCTGGTTTCGATACTCAAACGCTCGATGCTATGAAGAAGCTGCATGACAAAATCCTCACATTTGGCGGGGATGAAGTCTGCATGACGATGTTCGATGAAGATGCACCAAAAATCCTTGAACACGGCCGATTCTTTTATGGCAGCAGCTATATGAGGAAAGGCCAGGATTGCCAGTGCCATTACAATTCTGCACGGCTTTGGTATAAAAACAAAGACCGGTGCTTTATTGCAACGGGCTATGCTCTTTCCGAAGACGGGCTCTGGCGCTGTCATTCCTGGGTCGTTCAGCCAATGGCACGCACCGTTCGCGTGTGGGAAACCACCGTCAAGCGTGTTGCCTATTTCGGCGTGGTTTTGACCAGCGAGGAATGCGAAGACTTTGTCGAGAACAACACATAACAATTGGGGAGGTTACCCAACATGGGTGAACAACTACATTTCAGTATGGATGGTGAGTTCCTCACCGCCATTGCACGTGACTGGTTCTGGAATATGGACAAGCCGTATAAAAAGTGTGAGGAGCTGCTGCTCTCCTGCATGATGGGTGGCAACGAGGAAGAAAAAAGGCATGTTTGCCAGGACATTATCGAAGGCCGGAAAAAACTTGTTGGTGTCAATGAGTTTGAACTTGTCGATGACAATGTTCATGTTCGTTCCCTCGGGCAGAAGGTTGAGGAGCTTCAACACAAGATGCTGGTCAATCAAATTCGTGAGGATATGATTGCACATCCGCTCAATTATGTTGACCGCTTTGCTATGACTGATAGCTATGAAACGCTCTGCACCAATGCAAAACATCATTATATCGATTGCAGCTATGACGGTATCAAGTGCTTCCTCTATGGGAAAACGGGTTATTCTGATGCATTCAACAACGGTGCATGGCTTTTTACCCACCCAGACCTTGTTGCAGAATTCAATGGCGAACCGCTTCCTGAGCAGGAATCCAACCCGGAATTCTACAAAACCGATTTTTGGACCAAGCTTGCCTCTTGGATTGAAGCAAACATGAAAGGCACATCCGTTGAACGCCGTCAGCGACTGTACAACAGCTATATCAGTGATAGACCCATTCAGCATCAGCTGACCGAATATGGTCTGATTGCTCCCGATGGCACCTGGTATGCCTGCGAGTTTGGCGAGCACGCTGCCCTGGCTGGCCGCATCATCATGCGCAATCGAGAAACGTTTGGTCTTTCTGACCATGAAGTTCTCAATATGGCGTATGACTGGAGCGGCAAGGGCCTCGATTTCCTATATAAACGCGGTTGGATTGCCATTCGTAATCCTTCGATGGGCAATCCATTCCTCGATATGGATGAGACCAAAACCGCAACAAAAGCTCAAGTAAATACCATTTTTGACTATATTTCTAAATTCAACCGCTATGACATGAATGTTTCCAAGGTCATGGCTGACTAAAAAAGGAGATTTTTATTATGACTTCCAATATGACTATGACCGCTATTTCCATCTGTAATTTTCTGAAACTCATCGTGAAAAGCACGGTTGAGCATTACACCGAGGATTTCAAGCTGGACATAAAGATTTTTAAGCGCTATGCAAAAGAAGCGCAGGAAACTGGAAAGCCCGTATCGATGCTCTGGTTCTGCCGCTCTTGTGGAACGTATCTCTGCCCTGAGGAAGATGCGTACAAGAAAGATACTCCCATGTTCATCACGTTCAAATACTATGATGAGCAGGAAGAGGAAGAAGCCCGGACCATTAAGGCTTTTCTGGTCACTGTGACAGGGATGGAAGGACAAAAGCCAGTTGGCTATATCACTCCCATCAACTATGCGGATGAATGTGACCGCATTCGCCGTTACGCAGTACCTGCCGAAAAGGTCGAGCTTGTCTATGATAAAGGTTCCCTTGTCCAGAACAATGGCAACTATACGATTCTGAAGCATCCCAAGCTTGGTACACTTCAGAAAACGAAATTCTTGGCCGATGACCCTGACGCGCTTGATTATGCGCTGCATATGGCTCGCAATGAGAGAAAGGCAGGGTGACAGCCATGAAAACGATGGTTACATTGACTCACGAAGAAGCCCAAAGCTATTTGGCGTACGCTCTGATTTGCGAAACGATGGAAGGAGCCTTTTGGAATTCCGGACGCCGTCGCAGACTATACAGCAAGACGTTTACCGAAGCCGAACAGAGGCAGATTCCCCGCATCAAAGCCACTGCTCACAAATGGTGTTTGGTTACTGGTGTTCCTGAAAAGGTACGCATGAGGTACAGCACCTATTTGCTGTGGCAGAAGCTCGCGATGTTCTGCGCTGAAATTTAATTTTTCATTACCGTTGCCCATTTGGGTGGCGGTTTTTTGTTGCGGATTTATGCGAACGGCCTATAATCAAAAACGTACGATAGATAACAGTTATCGAAAAGGCACCCTGCCCTTCGCACACTTAACAATGCGCTTTAGGCGAACTTCCCATTTGGGTGGTTCGCCTTTTTGCGTATAAAAGAAAGGAAATAATCAATATGAATGAGTACGAAGCAACAATACAAATCAACCCAACCGACGATATCAAGTTCATACTTGAGGAGTCCGGCTGCTATGAGTCTGAAATTGAAATGATGAAGGCCGGTGGCGCCTATGATGCGTTTGTCAAGCGTGTCTATGATGCCATCGACTGGTCTCATCTGTTTGAGCGTATTACTCAGATGGAAAACGAAGCCATCACGGCAGCTATCGACAAATTGTCTGATAGCATGATTTGATTGTTAGGAGGTAAATACTATGTACATTCTCATTAAAAACCAGGAAGGCGAAAACATGAATCTGCTTTCCCAGAACACCGATTTCAACGCCCTGCTGGCGCCATGAAAGCTGACATTGAGGCAGAGTACGAAAAGGCAACAGGCTCTGCGATTAACCTGGATGAAGATTCCGGCAGCGATTATGAAGTTGGTATCAACGTTGAGGACAGTGCTGCTGAAGGCTTCTGCCTCGCATCCGGGTATATGTACGGCGCAGACAGCAATTTTGACTGGGGTATTTTCAAAGTAAAGTCTCAGAAAAGCAATACCGCAGCAAAACCCTACATTGGCCTGGATATGAACAAGTTCTTTCGGCAGAAAATGCTGCTGATTGACCTCTCGGCAAAAGTAAAGGACCTCGGCTATGACCATCTGGCCGATGAGCTTTGGGGCACAATCGGTGTCTTCGACGCTGTACAGGATTCAGCTGAAGGAGACGGTGCTTTCACTGCTCCGGAAGCGGATGAAGAAACCGGTCTGTTCCTTGACGATTTTTATAACGACGTTCTGGAAAAGATTCTGAACGCCGACAAGAAAAAGGAGGAAAAGTAAGCCATGAGACTCTACATCCAAGGCGAACACGGTAAGCTCCTGACTTTTACAAAATGAAGGCTGGGAAAGCCCACGGTTTCAACCGTGGGGTGAAAGGCCAACACTAAAGAAACATTCTGAGGGTAACAATCAGAATTGACACATTCATGTTGTAATGATTCATATGTGCTTAACGCATTTGTATCGCTATAAAAGTTAGCCAGAAGCTCTACGACTTTAGTCGTGGGGTGAAAGGTGTCTAAGTAAAAAAATAGTTGCTGTCTATCTTCGGATAGGCAGCTTTTGTTTGCCTGTGCTTGCGAATTGCCTATCATGAATAGTAGAGCTCAAATGAAAGGAGGACGCTATTTATGCGCATGGTTGTTAAAACTTACAAGTACAAGCTGTACAACAGTGCAAAACGCACGAGTATCGTGCTTTGATTATTCCGGCACCTGTTATTCATCTTTATGGTGAGCAGGGCCAGGATGAATCGGATTGGTTTGCGTCAACAACCCCGCCTTAACCAGTCCGCTGGTTATAGATGGGGCTTGCAGGGCAACCCGTAAGCCCGGTTGATTAGCCTAAGTCTGCTGCTCCAGCGGCAGGAAACTACGTTGTGTACTAATAATATAGGCACCTTACTCATGCTCCACAAGTGGTAAGCACTGCGGACGGCTCGTTAAACATCTCTAAGGGTAGGAGAAGTGCGAACGTCATGTCGAAAGGCTAAAACGGTATAACAACATTGGCGATGTGGACCACAGGGCGCAAGCCCTGACTTATCGATTTACAACTATTATACGAAAGGAGTACCTTGCATGAGCACTTGCGCTTGTGTTCTCAGTAAGAATGGCGAACGCCTGATGCCGACTATCCGTCTTGGCAAGGTACGCCATCTTCTGAAAGACGGAAAAGCAAAAATCATTAAGCATCATCCATTTACTATTCAGTTACTGTATGACAGCGAAACGAATATTCAACCCATTGAAATCTGTGAGGACGTCGGTTACAACTACATCGGCATCAGTGTGAAAAGCCAATCTCACGAGTATGTATCTGCACAGTATGATACATTGCAAGACGAGAAAAGCTGTCACGATGCTTGCCGTAGAATGCGCCGAACTCGCAGAAACAGGCTACGTTACCGCCAAAAGCGCTTTGACAACCGCAAACGTGACAAAGGCTGGCTTGCACCCTCTCTTAAACATAAGAAAGAACTCAACGTCAATGTCATTAAAATGTATTGCGAAGTTGTGCCTATTACGCATGCAACCGTTGAAGTTGGTTCTTTCGACACAATGCTTGTAAAAGCAATCGAGGAAGGTAAAGCTACACCAGAAGGCGCAGATTATCAAAAAGGCCCTCGCTACAATTTAGCAACCTTGCGGGAAGCAGTATTCTACCGTGATAACTACACCTGCCAAGTTTGTGGGCGCGAAGCCAGTGAAGGTGCAATTTTGCACGTGCATCACATGTTTTATTGGAAAGGTCGCCATGACAATAGTCTCAGCGAGCTTATAACAGTATGCGAGAAGTGCCATACACCAGCTAACCATCAAAAAGGCGGCAAGCTCTATGGATTCGGTGAAGATATAAAGTTTGCCAACCTTTCTGGTGCAGCATTTATGAACACTGTACGCTGGCAAATCGTTAATGAACTTTACGCTGCTTTTGGAAAGCCGTTCGTCACATTCACTTATGGCGCGATGACCAAGGAAAAGCGAATTGCCCTTCATCTTGAAAAGAGTCATAACAACGATGCGTATGCAATGGGCGAGTTTCATCCAAACTGCCGCTGTACGTTTGAACATTATGAAAAGGTAAGGCGTAATAATCGCATCCTTGAAAAGTTTTATGATTCTCGCTACATTGACATTCGTACAGGAGAAATAGCTACTGGAAAAGAACTCTTCAACGGTAGAATTAACCGTAACCACAAAAAGGATTCGGAAAATTTGCACAGATACCGTGGCAAGAGGACATACGCAGGGCATCGCGCTCTATTACGCAAAAAGGTAAACCTTAATCCGGGTGATTTAGTCTCTCTCAACGGAGAAGTTCTCGTTGTGCATAGCACTCATACCAATAAAAAGGGTGCTGTAAATGTAGAATTCAAAACACCCGGAAAAAGCGGTCAAAAATCTGCAAGCCTTAAAAAACTTAAAATTGTAAAAGCAGCAGATTCCATGCATTCTGCATGGGAAAAAATATCTTAATCATTTAAAGAAAGGAGTAGCAGGGTATTTGTGCTAACTGAGTACACTTCAAATTGCCTCTTGGTTAGCGCATTCCTCACCGCCTAAGTCGCAAGCGACTATAGACGGTGTACCCTGCACACATAATTTGATGAAATGGATTGTGAAGCAAACCAAATCGAAAGGATATGAGTTCACCTTCGATATCGTGAAAGGCAAGGCCGTTATCGGGCAGGCACACTATATCCCGAAATTGCTACGGCAGGGTTATGGCATCCGGCTGAATGATTCCAAGTTCCTGCTGCAATACATGCCAGCTGCTGACGCAAGGGCGTACATGCGCGGCATCAACACGAAAGATATTCTGAGACACCCTTTTGCTATCCGTGAGAACAACTGCACGGTAGGCGAAATTTCCGTCATCCATACAAAAACCGGATTCCTCCAAGGATACAATTCTATCGCCATGCAGCTGTATGGCGAGGAATACCAGAGCTACAAAATTGGCTTTGGAAAAGAAGGAGTATGCTGCCCTGTATTTCTTGGCGGACAGCAAATCGCCCAAATCAATAAGAGCGCGGTGGTCAAGGACAATCTGGATGAATACCTGATTTACGCGGTCAATGAAATGGCTCTGCTGCCGTCCGTTATGTTCGCCATTTACATTGACGGGATATACTACGCAAACCGAGGCGTGTATGTGGATGACGCAACGACTATCAACTGCGAATACAGCTTGAACGAGGAAGTCCTGTCCCACTACGACCCGAATTTTGTCAAGGGACTATGACTCCGATAACTGGTATTCACAGACAATATCATGTTGCGAAACTGTGCGAATCGCAGACAATTAAAAACAGATGAATTACAAAAGCTGAGGTTACACAATGAGCTACGAACCTTTCATAACACCTGGCAATAACTTCTTTCTTGTCTCGACGGAGTACAAAGAGAGCTGCTCTGCCTGGTGCCGCAAGCAAATTAGAGCGACACTGAGGACCTGTCAGGGACGAGTCATCATCATGGATGCAACGGGCGAGTACGCGGACTTGGCGCTTGAACATGACAGATTGATTCGAGAGAAAATCCCGTCCATCATTTATCGGTATAAGCTGGTGGACGGGAAACCGTATATTGCTCATGTCATTGAAGTTGATACGGAAGCAAATAAAGCACCGCACCTGATTGTATACGATATCAGCCGGACCATAATCACCAGCTGGAAGGTCGGCGTAGAGGCAGTTGATAAAATCCTGCAATCCTATGCCGTGATGCAGGACAGTGAAATCGCGTGGTTGTATGTTCCGCTGGACTTATATACCAATGTCAAGCCCGAAAGCGAATCCTGGAACATTTTGGAACGAACCATCAAGGGCAATGAAGGAAAGCTCATGACAGTACTGACGACTCGCAAATTCACCATTGGGATGGTCCAGCGCTGTTTGCATATGACAAAAAATAAACTTTTGGAGGATAGCAAATGACCAATGAACAGCTGAGAATCGCATTGACGGCGAATGCCGTTACCAAACAAACCCGAAACCATTTTGGATTCAGTGACCCGTGTGGAAAAACGCTGGAAGAATACAACAAGTCCGCGATGCTGTGCTGCATGACAGCGGCGCAGAGAATGAACACGCCGGGTTTTGAGCGTGTTTTGGCTGCGCAGATTTTCCCCTGCTTCACCATCGGCTGCTGGAACCAGACGAAGACGGTCTATGATTTTGAATACGAGTTCCAGAAAATTCTTATGGATACGGATGACATGGCGATTCATCAGGATATCCTGCAGCGGCTTCCGATTCGTGATTTCTTTATCCCGGTGTATGACAGCTACGACTACAACGGTATGTTCGTGCATGTGGAATTCGAAGAGAAAGAGAAGACCACTGCTTTCGGCATCGTTCTTGTCGGCCCGGCCAAAGGCAGCCATGATGATTTCACGTTCCTGACTCTGCCTGCCTGGGCCAAAGAGAACCAGAGCTTGACGGAAGCAACTCGGAGCACGAAAGAATACCTGGAAAAGGCAGCCGGGCAGCGGCAGGTAAATGGTATCAGCGTACCGGCTGTGATGGAAGCAGTTCCTTCGGTCTTTGACGGCGGCACACCTTATGTTCGCCTGGCAATCCTGTGTGCCTACTATCTTGCCAGTAAGAACCCTGATGTCCGCTTGGAAACTTCCAAAAAGCGTGACCGCCCGGTATTCGTGTTTCAGGGAAAGGCACAGCGAATCAACGTCAAGACATATACCGTTGGTGAGAATGCGGCCAAAGAATACAAAAAGAATGGGGAAGGCAAAACTCCCCGCTGGCGGCATTACTGGTGCGGCAATAGCCGGGAACGCCGGGAATGCAAGTTTATTTACTGATGGCGGTGAGGGTGAATCATGGCTCCCCATACTTATCAGGACCCGATTGGGTTCTATGAATGGTTCGATGACCTTCCTTATGCTATCCAGGATAGTATTCTGAAACACCTGCCGCATATGGAAGGCGAGGAATGGCTCATTGTCATTATCCTTGCAGCTCTTCTTCTGATGATTCTGGTTTCAGCGTATCTGGGCTTTGCAAGACATAATGTCAAAAAAACGAGTGAACGACTCAACGCTTTGAAAGAGCTGAACAACGCGACTGAATTCATGCCGGTCGAGGCGCAGTACCGCTACTATCTACGTTCTGATACGAAGCTGGAATACGAGGAGTTCTCGCTCCCGAAGTTCTTTCGCCGTGAAGTGAGGGAAAACTTCAAGCTGTACAATACCCTGCTTGGCAATGCTCGGGCAAACACGGTATTGTATGAAACATACGGCCGCGAAATCCAGGAACTCCCGGATTGGACAGAATCGGATGACGATTGCGGGCGGCATATCCCGTTCTTTCTCTACCACAACATCGAGAAAGAGTTGTACGATGAAACCGTCCTGGACTGCCCCGTAACGAGCCCTGAGTTTGTCTGTACGAAAAGCTATCTGCCCAAAGATGCCAAAGAGCCGATTGAGACGGAAGAAACCTATACGCTGGAAGAGCTCGAAGAGTACATACGCCGCTTGAAGGTTGCAGCCGAGGTCAAGAAGAACAGCCAGAACGCAGGCTGAAAAAAAGTCAGCAGCTATAAGCAAGAGGCAGGGCCCTGTGTTTCATGGTTCCAGAACGTCTTCCCACCTTAATTTTACCAGTACTTTGATATTTTGTGGTTATTGACAAACGGCGCAAAAGGTGCTTGAGTTAAAAGCCATTGCAAAAAAGTGCGATATCCATATAATAAATTGAAATTCAAAAGGGAGATACACATTATGAGTGAACAGAAAGAAAATGCGCAGCTCGAAGCTTATCGGAAGCTCGTTGAAGATTTCAAGCGCTTCGTCAGTTCTGAAATTCGGGCAGAAGAGAACAGCTACAGGATTGTGGACATGACTTCCGAAGATGCCGAAATCGATGACCCGAGCGTTCCGGTGACTCAAATGGAGGACGAAAAAGCAGAGAAGCTTGCCGGTATTTGCATGGACCTGTCCAATGCCACGCTGTGGCTCTACTACAACCGTGACAAATTTGCAAACGTCGAGTTTATGCCCCTGACTGATGAAACTCTGAAAGAATACCAGAAGCAGGCTCAGAATGCTCTGAATGAACCGAAGAGCCCTCTGTATCTGAAATCCTGGTATCAGCTCATTGAAATGTTGAGTCAGGAATGTATCCCGCAGCGCTACGAGGACGACGGTCAGCGATATACAGACGTCTATGTGAACACCTATATGCTCATGTACCTGACCATGACCCGACTCAAGAACGGCGGCACCTTTACGCGCCTTGCAAACGGGCAGGGAAGCGATGCTGTGAAAATCACGACCATCGCAATGTACTACTTCTCCAGCCTTTTGACGGTTCTCTGCACTGAATATTAAGGGTATTTACGAAATTTGGTGGTTCCAACAAAACCACTTGACTTTGTAAATATCACAGGCAGATGTACTTTTGTACATCAAGATGACGAGCTGCACTTGTACGGTTTTCCCAGCCTGCAACCATGCGAAGGCGTCATCTAGCCAAGGGAAACACAACCTCCTGC
>OLOC01000235.1_pt1 | contig 48802 bp, 45 predicted proteins | sample 1643111 | NCBI WGS metagenome assembly OLOC01 (sample SAMEA3136633, study PRJEB25190) | human gut metagenome
TCATCAATCTGCTTTTTGACCGGGGTGTTTGGTGGCAGGCCAAGGGAAATCGCGTGGTTCTGCCAGGAACCGATGGTATTCATCGCCACGCGGGCATCGGTAAAGCCGCGAATATTATCAAACCACAGCGCGGGCGCGCCGTCGCCGATACGCCCGGTGGCGTTAGCTGCTGCTGCCAGATCCGGCTCAGCGTTCACCTCTTCGCTGATTTTCAGTAACTGGCCGTGGTCATCAAGCGCCTGTAAAAAGCTGCGTAAATCATCAAATGCCATTATTCATTCTCCTGAGAAAAATTCCGGGCCTGCGGCAATCCTTGCCAGCGCCTGGCATGGGGATGTTCGAGGCCAAATTGATCCAGCACGCGGGCTACCACATGGTGGACAATGTCATCTACCGTTTCGGGATGGTTATAAAAGGCAGGCATCGGCGGCACCATCGCCACGCCCATGCGTGAAAGTGCGAGCATATTTTCGAGATGGATGGTGCTAAGCGGCATTTCACGCGGCACCAGCACCAGTTTGCGGCCTTCTTTGAGCACGACGTCCGCCGCGCGCCCTACCAGGCCATCGGCGTAACCAGCGCGGATACCGGCGAGCGTTTTCATACTACACGGAATAACGATCATGCCGTCGGTACGAAAAGAACCGGATGAGATGATCGCCGCCTGATCCGCCGGGTTATGGCTGAAGTCTGCGAGGGCAGCAACATCGCGAGCGCTGTAAGGCGTTTCCAGTTCAATGGTGGTTTTCGCCCACTTCGACATCACCAGATGAGTCTCGACATTCGGCATCTCCCGCAGCGCTTGCAGTAATGCCACACCAAGAGGCGCACCGGTAGCCCCTGTCATCCCGACGATCAGTTTCATTGCTTATCCTCTTAATTGTTCGTATACGAACGTTATTATTAACATACTCCTTCATTTCCACAGCGGCAAGGATTGAAAAGTAACAACATCTTCTTCGTCACTAAAAAACCGCTATGATAGCGACAGAGAATTAGCCCGGAGTTTACATGGCGTTACGAAATAAAGCGTTCCATCAGTTACGACAGCTTTTTCAGCAGCACACGGCTCGCTGGCAGCACGAGTTACCTGACCTGACCAAACCACAGTACGCGGTGATGCGCGCCATTGCTGATAAACCTGGTATTGAACAGGTGGCACTGATAGAAGCAGCAGTCAGCACCAAAGCAACGCTAGCAGAAATGTTGGCAAGAATGGAAAATCGTGGCTTAGTCAGACGTGAACATGACGTCGCTGACAAGCGGCGACGCTTTGTCTGGCTGACTGCCGAAGGAGAAAAGCTACTTGCTGCGGCGATACCTATTGGTGACAGCGTGGATGAGGAATTTTTGGGGCGTTTGAGTGGAGAAGAGCAGGAGCTGTTTATGCAGCTGGTGCGCAAGATGATGAACGCATAGGGGGCAAATTTCCGGATGCGACGCTATCGCGTCTTATCCAGACTACAAATACACCGACTCACCAACCGAAAGAAAAAAGGCCAGCCTCGCTTGAGACTGGCCTTTCTGACAGATGCTTACTTACTCGCGGAACAGCGCTTCGATATTCAGCCCCTGCGTTTGTAGGATTTCGCGCAAACGGCGCAGGCCTTCAACCTGAATCTGGCGAACACGTTCACGGGTGAGGCCAATTTCACGACCTACATCTTCCAGTGTTGCCGCTTCGTACCCCAGCAAACCGAATCGACGTGCCAGCACTTCACGCTGTTTGGCGTTCAGCTCGAACAGCCATTTGACGATGCTCTGCTTCATATCGTCATCTTGCGTGGTATCTTCCGGACCGTTCTCTTTTTCATCGGCCAGGATGTCCAGCAACGCTTTTTCGGAATCACCACCCAGCGGGGTGTCTACCGAGGTAATGCGCTCGTTAAGACGAAGCATACGGCTGACGTCATCAACTGGCTTATCCAGTTGCTCTGCGATCTCTTCCGCACTTGGTTCATGGTCCAGCTTATGGGACAACTCACGTGCGGTTCGCAGGTAAACGTTCAGCTCCTTTACGATGTGAATCGGCAAACGAATAGTACGGGTTTGGTTCATAATCGCCCGTTCAATCGTCTGGCGAATCCACCAGGTTGCGTATGTTGAGAAGCGGAAACCACGTTCCGGGTCAAACTTCTCTACCGCGCGGATCAGCCCCAGGTTGCCCTCTTCGATAAGGTCCAGCAACGCCAGACCACGATTGCCATAACGGCGGGCAATTTTTACCACCAGACGCAAGTTACTCTCGATCATCCGGCGGCGAGAGGCGACATCTCCACGCAGTGCGCGACGCGCAAAATAAACTTCTTCTTCGGCCGTTAACAGTGGTGAATAACCAATCTCACCAAGGTAAAGCTGAGTCGCGTCCAACACACGCTGTGTGGCTCCCTGCGATAACAGTTCCTCTTCGGCCAAATCGTTATCACTGGGTTCCTCTTCTACTAAGGCCTTTTCGTCAAAAACCTCAACTCCGTTCTCATCAAATTCCGCATCTTCATTTAAATCATGAACTTTCAGCGTATTCTGACTCATAAGGTGGCTCCTACCCGTGATCCCTTGACGGAACATTCAAGCAAAAGCCTGGTTCCGCCGATTTATCGCTGCGGCAAATAACGCAGCGGGTTTACGGATTTCCCCTTGTAACGAATTTCAAAATGCAAGCGTGTTGAACTGGTTCCGGTGCTACCCATGGTTGCTATTTTTTGCCCCGCCTTCACTTCTTGTTGTTCCCGGACCAGCATTGTGTCGTTATGGGCGTAGGCACTCAGGTAATCATCATTATGTTTGATGATAATCAGATTACCGTAGCCGCGCAGCGCGTTACCAGCATAAACAACGCGGCCATCTGCGGTCGCGATAATTGCCTGTCCTTTGCTGCCTGCGATATCAATCCCCTTGTTGCCCCCCTCAGAAGCGCCAAAGGTTTCGATCACTTTGCCCTCAGTCGGCCAGCGCCAGGTGGAGATAGGCGTACTGGTTGATGTACTGCTGACAGTTGGCTCGGTTGTGCTTGCTGTTGGTACCGTTACAGGCGCTGTGACCGTGGTCGCAGCTGGCTTGTTGTTCGGCAACATTTTGTTAGCACTCTGTTCACCCGAAGATTCAGAATACGTAATTGTCGGTTGCGACGCAACAGCAACGGTGGAATTTTGTGCAGGCTTGATCACAACTCCTTGCTCTGCTGCGTCGGCCTGGGTAATGGCATTTCCGCCAGTGATTGGCGTACCGGAAGCATTCCCCACCTGTAAGGTCTGACCAACGTTCAGCGCGTATGGTGCCTGAATATTGTTGCGCTGAGCAAGGTCACGGAAATCGTTGCCAGTAATCCAGGCGATATAGAAAAGTGTGTCGCCTTTTTTCACGGTATAGGTACTGCCGCTATAACTGCCTTTCGGAATGTTCCCATACTGACGGTTATAGACGATGCGTCCGTTTTCCATCTGTACCGGCTGCTGAGCTACTGGCTGCACTGACTGGATTTGCGGTTGTTGAGTGGCCTGAATTTGTGGCTGCTGTACCGGCTGAATTTGCGGTTGCTGGGCTGTAGACGTCGTCCCCATTTTCGGCGGCGGCGTAATCAACATACCAGAATTAGTATTTGCAGGCGCATTGCCATTAACGGAGCTGACCGGTGCCGGTGGATTTGAAGTGTCAGAACAGCCTGCCAGCCATAGCGAAACCAGTGACAAAGCCGCAATGCGGCGAACGGTGAATTTTGGGCTTCCCGCGCTCATTTATCCCCCAGGAAAAATTGGTTAATAACCAGTGACATAATTACCGTGCAAGGCACCATACTGAACACTGGAAAAGATGTTCACGATACGCTGACCTGCGGCAAAATAACCAGGAAAAATCCAGGTATTTCCTCACGTTTTAAGCCAGCTCACCCTTCACTAAAGGGACAAAGCGCACGGCCTCCACGGTATCGATAATAAATTCGCCTCCCCGACGACGCCCCCGTTTCAAATACTGGTGCTCCTCCCCTACGGGTAAGACGAGAATCCCGCCTTCGTCCAGCTGCGTCATTAGCGCAGTTGGAATTTCCGGCGGTGCCGCCGTAACAATGATAGCGTCAAACGGCGCACGTGCCTGCCAACCTTGCCATCCATCGCCATGACGGGTTGAAACATTATGTAAATCAAGATTTTTCAGGCGGCGACGTGCCTGCCACTGCAAGCCTTTAATCCGTTCAACCGAGCAAACATGCTGGACAAGATGCGCCAGGATTGCCGTTTGATATCCCGAACCAGTGCCAATTTCCAGCACCCGCGACTGCGGCGTCAGCTCGAGTAATTCGGTCATTCGCGCCACCATATACGGCTGCGAAATTGTCTGCCCCTGACCTATCGGCAAGGCGATATTGTCCCAGGCTTTTTGTTCAAACGCTTCATCAACGAATTTTTCACGCGGCACGGCGGCAAGTGCATTCAGCACCTGCTCATCCTGAATACCTTGCGCACGTAATTGATCCAGAAGTGCTTGTACGCGTCTGCTTACCATTGCGTGCCAACTCCCACGCTGTTTAACCAGTCTGAAACCACATCTTGCGCGCTATGCGCAGTTAAATCCACATGCAGCGGCGTGATGGAGACATAGCCCTCATCTACCGCAGCAAAATCGGTCCCCGGACCGGCATCACATTTACCGCCCGGCGGGCCAATCCAGTACAGCGTATTGCCGCGCGGATCTTGCTGCGGGATCACCTGATCTGCCGGATGTCGTGTACCGCAGCGCGTCACGCGAATACCTTTGATTTGATCCAAGGGTAAATCCGGAACGTTAATATTAAGAATACGCCCGGTGCGCAACGGCTCTTTACACAGTGCGCGCAAAATTGAACAGGTTACCGCCGCGGCAGTGTCGTAATGTTTATGCCCGTCAAGCGAGACGGCAAGCGCCGGAAAACCTAAATGACGGCCTTCCATCGCGGCGGCTACCGTACCGGAATAAATAACGTCATCCCCCAGATTCGGCCCGGCGTTAATTCCGGACACAACAATGTCCGGGCGCGGACGCATCAGAGCATTCACGCCAAGATAGACGCAATCGGTCGGGGTTCCCATTTGCACAGCAATATCACCATTTTCAAAGGTAAACGTGCGCAGGGAGGATTCCAGTGTCAGAGAATTTGAAGCGCCGCTGCGGTTACGATCGGGGGCGACCACCTGAACGTCAGCAAACTCACGCAAGGCTTTCGCCAGCGTTTGTATACCGGGTGCATGTACCCCGTCATCATTACTCAGCAATATGCGCATAATCACCTGTTGTGTTGATAAGTTCCCTGACAACGCTGGTTGCAAAACTACCCGCCGGAAGCCAGAAACGGATCTCTACGGTGACGTCATCCCACCAATTCCAGCTTAATTGTTGCGGATACAGCAGCATCGCTCTGCGCGCGGCTTCAACTTTTTCGCGCACCAGTAAAGCTTGTAATTCAGTTTCTGCGGCGACAGCTGCTTGTTCGAATGCCAGCGCTTCACGCTGAGTTCCCCATTCGCCACTGCCCGGCAATGCGGCGGTTATCATCAGCTCTTTATCGTTGACGCGACGCTGTAATTCCGCCAGTTCTTCGGTGGTTGCTACAAACCAGCTACCACGTCCGGCTAATTGTAGCGCATCGCCGTCAACAACTTGATTAACGTCTGCTTTTTTGAGGCGCTCAGCAACAATCTGATTAAACAACGCACTGCGGGCTGCCGACAACCAAAAACTCCGTTTATTGCGATCGCGCACCGGAGTATTGGTTTGCGCCCAGCGCAGCGCGCCCTGCAAGTTGCTACCGCCAATCCCAAAACGTTGGGCACCGAAGTAGTTCGGTACACCTTTTACGCAAATATCGATCAGACGTTGTTCAACGTCATCGCGATTGCTCACTTCGCGCAGAACCAGGGTAAAGGCGTTACCTTTCAGCGCCCCTAAACGCAGCTTGCGCTTGTGCCGCGCATACTCCAGCACCTGGCAGCCTTCCAGTTGAAAGGCGCTCAGATCGGGCATTTCCTTGCCCGGCACGCGAGCACATAACCACTGTTCCGTAACAGCATGTTTATCTTTTTGCCCAGCGAAGCTGACTTCACGGGCATGAATTTTCAGGAATTTCGCCAGTGCATCCGCCACAAAACGGGTATTGCAGCCGTTTTTGAGGATTCTAACCAGAATATGCTCACCTTCACCATCAGGCTCAAAGCCCAAATCTTCCACCACCACAAAGTCTTCCGGATTGGCTTTCAGCAGCCCGGTGCCTTGCGGTTTACCGTGGAGGTAAGTGAGATTATCAAACTCAATCATTTTGTTGCCTTAATGAGTAGCGCCACCGCTTCACAGGCAATCCCTTCCCCACGTCCGGTAAATCCAAGTTTTTCCGTAGTAGTGGCTTTCACGTTAACATCATCCATATGGCAGCCGAGATCTTCGGCAATAAACACGCGCATTTGTGGAATGTGCGGCAACATCTTCGGTGCCTGAGCGATGATAGTGACATCGACGTTGCCCAGGGTATAACCCTTCGCCTGAATACGACGCCAGGCTTCGCGTAGCAGCTCGCGGCTGTCGGCACCTTTAAATGCCGGATCGGTATCCGGGAACAGCTTGCCGATATCCCCCAGCGCCGCCGCGCCAAGCAATGCATCGGTCAACGCATGGAGCGCCACGTCGCCATCAGAATGCGCCAGCAATCCTTTTTCGTAAGGAATGCGTACGCCACCAATGATAATTGGGCCTTCACCGCCAAAGGCATGTACGTCAAAACCGTGTCCAATTCGCATTATGTATTCTCCTGATGGATGGTTCGGGTGAGGTAAAACTCGGCCAGTGCCAAATCTTCCGGGCGCGTGACTTTAATGTTATCCGCACGGCCTTCGACCAACTGAGGATGGAATCCGCAATATTCCAGCGCCGAGGCTTCGTCGGTAATAGTCGCGCCTTCATTTAGAGCGCGCGTCAGACAGTCATGTAACAGCTCACGAGGGAAAAATTGCGGCGTCAGCGCGTGCCATAAGCCGTTGCGATCAACGGTATGAGCAATGGCATTTTTGCCCGGTTCGGCACGTTTCATCGTATCGCGCACTGGTGCGGCTAGGATCCCTCCCGTGCGGCTGGTTTCGCTCAACGCCAACAATCGCGCGAGGTCATCCTGATGCAGACAAGGACGAGCGGCGTCATGCACCAATACCCACTGCGCGTCGCCAGCGGCTTTCAAACCTGCCAGCACGGAATCGGCACGCTCATCACCGCCATCTACAACGGTGATTTGCGGATGATTCGCCAGAGGAAGTTGTGCAAAACGGCTATCGCCAGGACTTATGGCAATGACGACACGTTTCACCCGGGGATGCGCCAGCAGCGCATGCACCGAGTGTTCAAGAATGGTTTGATTACCGATTGAGAGATATTGCTTAGGACATTCCGTTTGCATTCGACGGCCAAATCCGGCCGCCGGAACCACGGCGCAAACATCCAAATGAGTGGTTGCCATGTTAATTCCCGGGCTGATTTATCGATTGTTTTGCCCCGCAGACTGTGCGCGCTTCGACGCGTCAGGCACCAGACGATAAAAAGTTTCGCCCGGCCTGGTCATGCTGAGTTCATTACGCGCACGCTCTTCGAGCGCCTCCTGGCCGCCATTGAGATCGTCAATTTCGGCAAAAAGTTGATCGTTTCGCGCTTTAAGTTTCGCGTTTGTAGCTTGCTGTGCCGCCACATCATCATTGACGCGGGTATAGTCATGTATACCGTTCTTACCGAACCACAGCGAATACTGTAGCCAGACCAGAATAGCCAGCAACAGCAGCGTTAGTTTACCCATCCTGCCCCCTGAAAAACGGCATCATCATCCCATGCATCCGAAGACGACTCTACATCCTCTGTTGGGGATACCGCGACAACGCGGGCAAATGTACCACATTTGTCCATTGTTACGTATACCCAGGGCGTGCAGAACATAATCTCATTATTAGTTACGGTTTGAATTATGAACAGAAGAGACAAGAAAGTACAAATTAGCCCAGTAGCCACATAAACAGTGCGCCAAACATAATGCCTACTGTCACCAGGGTGAAAACAATACTGTAGCGTAGCTTTCCGTCCATCAATGAATGCAGCGCAATCCCCACCACTACCGCGACAGGCATCAGTGCCAGAAAGAAAGGCCAGGTGTAGATAAAGAAGAACAGCGTGTTAGAGCCATAAATCAACATCGGCATCGCCAGCGCAAATAACCAGGAGATAAAACCGACCACGGCACCAGGCAGTGACCATGTGGTTTCTTCATCCTCAGTAAGGCTGTCGTTATTTGTTAGTGTAATGTTATGGCTATTACGCATATTTGATCCTGTTACTTTGACGAACCGGGCATGGAAACCCGGTGGTGTCTCAGGATCTGATAATATCGTTCTGTCTCAACAGATCTAATAATTGCTGTACCAAATTTGTTACTAATTGTTCACCATTGAGATGAATTTCTGCCGATTCAGGCGCTTCGTAAACGGAATCTATTCCCGTAAAGTTGCGCAGTTCACCGGCACGCGCTTTCTTATATAAGCCTTTGGGATCGCGGGCTTCGCAAATCGCCAGCGGCGTATCGACAAACACTTCAATAAAGCGCCCTTCTCCTACGCGTTCGCGAACCATCTGGCGTTCGGCGCGGTGTGGCGAGATAAATGCGGTCAGCACCACCAGTCCGGCTTCAACCATCAAATTCGCCACTTCACCGACGCGACGGATATTCTCTTTACGATCGGCATCGCTAAAACCGAGATCGCTGCATAATCCGTGGCGAACATTGTCGCCATCCAGCAGATACGTACTGACGCCGAGTTTATGTAACGCCTCCTCCAGCGCCCCGGCGACCGTTGATTTACCGGACCCGGAGAGGCCGGTAAACCACAGCACTACACCACGATGACCGTGGTGTAGTTCGCGTTGTTGCACAGTGACCGGATGACTATGCCAGACGACGTTTTCGTCATGCAGCGCCATTATTTATCCCCCAGCAAATCGCGCGCGCCCCAGTGCGGAAAGTGGCGACGAACCAGGGCATTCAATTCCAGTTCGAATGCACTGAATTCAGATGACGCAGCTGTTGCCTGGCTAACTGGCTCGTGCACCATACCGGCACCCACGGTCACATTGCTCAGGCGATCGATAAAAATCAGCCCACCGGTAACCGGATTTTGCTGATAGCGATCTAACACCAGTGGCTCGTCAAAAGTGAGATCCACCAGTCCGATGCCGTTCAGCGGCAGGTTTTCAACTTCGCGTTGGGTAAGGTTATTAATATCAACCTGATAACGAATGCCATCAACACGAGCACGCGTCTTCTTACCGGCAATTTTGATGTCATAACTCTGGCCCGGGGAAAGCGGCTGTTCCGCCATCCATACCACATCCACCGACGCACTCTGCACCGCCGGTAACGCTTCGTCTGCCGCCAGCAGCAGATCACCACGGCTGATATCGATCTCATCCGTCAGCACCAGGGTGATCGCTTCTCCGGCAAAGGCTTCTTCGCGATCACCATCAAAAGTCACGATCCGCGCGACGTTTGATTCCACACCAGAGGGCAGCACTTTTACACGTTGCCCGACTTCCACGCGACCGGATGCCAGCGTTCCGGCGTAGCCACGAAAATCGAGATTTGGGCGGTTAACGTACTGCACCGGGAAGCGCATTGGCTGGGCATCCACCACTCGCTGGATCTCCACGGTTTCCAGCACTTCGAGCAGTGTCGGACCGCTGTACCACGACATACTTTCACTTTGCGATGCCACGTTGTCGCCTTCCAGTGCAGAGAGCGGCACAAAGCGGATATCCAGATTACCCGGCAGCTGCCCGGCAAAGGTCAAATAATCTTCACGAATACGGGTGAACGTCTCTTCACTGTAATCCACCAGATCCATTTTGTTGATCGCCACGACCAGATGTTTGATCCCCAACAGTGTGGAGATAAAACTGTGACGACGGGTTTGATCGAGCACGCCTTTACGGGCATCGATCAGTAAGATCGCCAGTTCACATGTCGATGCGCCAGTCGCCATATTGCGAGTGTACTGCTCGTGCCCTGGGGTGTCGGCGATAATAAATTTACGCTTCTCGGTAGAGAAATAACGGTAAGCCACGTCAATGGTGATGCCCTGTTCACGCTCAGCTTGCAGGCCGTCCACCAGCAGTGCCAGATCCAGCTTTTCGCCCTGGGTGCCGTGACGTTTACTATCGTTATGCAGCGATGAGAGCTGATCTTCGTAGATTTGGCGGGTATCGTGCAGCAGGCGACCAATCAGGGTACTTTTGCCGTCATCGACGCTACCACAGGTCAGAAAACGCAGCAGGCTTTTATGTTGTTGCGCAATCATCCAGGCTTCGACGCCGCCTTCATTGGCGATTTGTTGTGCAAGTGCGGTGTTCATCTTAAAAATACCCCTGACGTTTTTTCAGCTCCATGGATCCCGCCTGGTCGCGGTCAATCACGCGACCCTGACGTTCACTGGTGGTGGAAACCAGCATCTCTTCGATGATTTCCGGCAGTGTTTGTGCATTTGACTCCACCGCACCGGTCAGCGGCCAGCAGCCCAGCGTACGGAAACGCACCATCCGTTTTTTGATCACTTCGCCCGGTTGCAGGTCGATACGGTTGTCATCAATCATCATCAACATACCGTCGCGTTCCAGAACCGGACGTTCCGCAGCGAGATACAGCGGCACAATGTCGATATTTTCCAGCCAGATGTATTGCCAGATATCCTGCTCGGTCCAGTTAGAGAGCGGGAAGACGCGGATGCTTTCACCTTTGTTAATTTGCCCGTTGTAGTTGTGCCACAGCTCCGGGCGCTGATTTTTCGGATCCCAGCGATGGAAGCGGTCACGGAAAGAGTAGATTCGCTCTTTAGCGCGGGATTTCTCTTCATCACGGCGCGCACCACCGAAGGCGGCATCAAAACCGTATTTATTCAGGGCCTGTTTCAGGCCTTCAGTTTTCATAATATCGGTATGTTTCGCGCTGCCGTGTATGAATGGATTAATCCCCATCGCCACGCCTTCCGGGTTTTTATGCACCAGCAGCTCGCAGCCGTAGGCTTTAGCAGTACGATCGCGGAACTCATACATCTCGCGGAATTTCCAGCCGGTATCGACATGCAGCAACGGGAAAGGCAGCGTACCTGGATAAAACGCCTTGCGCGCCAGATGCAGCATGACACTGGAATCTTTACCGATAGAGTAGAGCATCACCGGATTTGAGAATTCTGCCGCCACCTCGCGAATAATGTGGATGCTTTCCGCCTCCAGTTGCCGCAGGTGAGTAAGTCGTTTTTGATCCATAACCGTTCCTTTGCAATACCGCTATTTTCTTGCCATCAGATGTTTCGACTATAGGGAGCGTAAGAGAACGAATGAAATTACCAATTAGAATGAGTAGTTCCTTAACGGAATAACGATTTGGCAAAGCTAATATCAAAAAGTGCTTAAGGCACCGGATTTCGGGCGTTTAGGAAGATTTGAAATTGTTTTAGCGCAGCGGCAGTTTCATACTATGGCGGTAAAAAAATTTGCATGGTATTTAAGGACTCACTATGTTTTCCGCATTGCGCCACCGTACCGCTGCCCTGGCGCTCGGCGTATGCTTTATTCTCCCCGTACACGCCTCGTCACCTAAACCTGGCGATTTTGCTAATACTCAGGCACGACATATTGCTACTTTCTTTCCGGGACGCATGACCGGAACTCCTGCAGAAATGTTATCTGCCGATTATATTCGCCAACAGTTTCAGCAAATGGGTTATCGCAGTGATATTCGGACATTTAATAGTCGGTATATTTATACCGCCCGCGATAATCGCAAGAACTGGCATAACGTGACAGGAAGTACGGTGATTGCCGCTCATGAAGGCAAAGCGCCGCAGCAGATCATCATTATGGCGCATCTGGATACTTACGCCCCGCTGAGCGATGCTGACGCCGATGCCAATCTCGGCGGGCTTACGTTACAAGGAATGGATGATAACGCCGCAGGTTTAGGTGTCATGCTGGAATTGGCAGAACGCCTGAAAAATACGCCTACCGAGTATGGTATTCGATTTGTGGCGACCAGCGGCGAAGAGGAAGGGAAATTAGGCGCTGAGAATTTACTCAAGCGGATGAGTGACACCGAAAAGAAAAATACGCTGCTGGTGATTAATCTCGATAACTTAATTGTTGGCGATAAATTGTATTTCAACAGCGGTGTAAAAACCCCTGAAGCAGTAAGGAAATTAACGCGCGACAGGGCGCTGGCAATTGCGCGCAGTCACGGAATAGCCGCAACGACCAATCCGGGTTTGAATAAAAATTATCCGAAAGGCACTGGGTGTTGTAATGACGCAGAAATATTCGACAAAGCGGACATTGCTGTACTTTCGGTGGAAGCGACTAACTGGAATCTTGGGAATAAGGATGGTTATCAGCAACGCGCAAAAACACCTGCCTTCCCGGCGGGAAATAGCTGGCATGACGTAAGACTGGATAATCAACAACATATTGATAAGGCACTTCCTGGAAGAATAGAACGTCGCTGCCGTGACGTTATGCGGATAATGCTACCGTTGGTGCAGGAGTTGGCGAAGGCATCTTGATGGGGTGGAAAATGGGAGCTGGGAGTTCTACCGCAGGGGCGGGGAATTCTAAGTGATATCCATCATCGCATCCAGTGCGCCCGGTTTATCCCCGCTGATGCGGGGAACTCATTTACAATCAGATAACTGGTGCCGTTCTCGTCGGTTTATCCCCGCTGGCGCGGGGAACACGGGGGCGCGGTAAATTTTACGACGGCGGCACCAGGTTTATCCCCGCTGGCGCGGGGAACACCATGCCAGAGGGGGCATTTACCACCGCCGAATCGGTTTATCCCCACTGGCGCGGGGAACACACCAACAAACGGCGTTTCATAAACCCGCCCAGCGGTTTATCCCCGCTGGCGCGGGGAACACTTGCGCGACGTAGCGGAAAATACGATCGCCGCCGGTTTATCCCCGCTGGCGCGGGGAACACATCGGAAAGAGCCAACACAGCGATATTCCCATCGGTTTATCCCCGCTAGCGCGGGGAACACTAGGCCATAACATCAGTATCTGACCCGGTGACCGGTTTATCCCCGCTGGCGCGGGGAACACTGGTTTGGTTCGCTGTTGAGTGGGATTTTTATCGGTTTATCCCCGCTGGCGCGGGGAACACGCGTCAAAAGGCGCTGAGCGAGTTTTATGACGCGGTTTATCCCCGCTGGCGCGGGGAACACATTACCAATGTGCGCGTTGAGCGGTTGAACGACGGTTTATCCCCGCTGGCGCGGGGAACACTCTCCTGGCCATTACAGCACCAGAAACACCGCCGGTTTATCCCCGCTGGCGCGGGGAACACCTCTGTACCGTTTTCGCGCCTTTTGCCGCGTTCGGTTTATCCCCGCTGGCGCGGGGAACACTGGTTTATGCGATGAAACAAAAGCTATCAGGCCGGTTTATCCCCGCTGGCGCGGGGAACACGCTCACCGCTTTTGACGCCAGGGAAATCGGCGGCGGTTTATCCCAGCTGGCGCGGGGAACACATGGTTGTCGATTTTTTCCCGGCAGGATTTTGCGGTTTATCCCCGCTGGCGCGGGGAACACGTCGTTTCCAACTGCTATCAATAAATCCCTGGCGGTTTATCCCCGCTGGCGCGGGGAACACACTAAGCATACATATCTGTTTTTAAACAAATTTATTTCACATCAACAATCTACCAACTAAATTCAAACATTTCCTTATTTTTAAAGAACGTCTAACTTATTGATTATCAACAGGAAGAAAAGAAACCAAACGTAACCCATCCAAATCCACCGGAATACGTCTGTTTTCGCCCCAGGTCTGAAACTCAAAACCAGACTCAGTATTTGTCGTCCAGGCCATGACCACATTTCCACAACCTGCCAGTTGGGTAATTTGCTGCCAGATCATCTCCCGAATACGTTTTGATGTATCACCAACATACACACCGGCACGCACTTCCAGTAGCCAGATTGCGAGCCGTCCACGTAAGCGCGGCGGGACATTTTCTGTAACAACCACGACCATGCTCATCAGCCGCGTCCTCGATGACCGCTATCGCCCAACTTTTCAGGTTCGGGGATGGCTGGCGGTAACATATCCGGCGCAGGTTGTGGCGGTTCAATTTCACCTGCGGCAAGGACTTCCTCAATTAACGGTATTAATTTGCCCGTTAACTTAGTACTACGGAAAATATCACGACAGGCTAATCTGACTTCTTTATCAGGTTCTGCGGGTTGCCTCGCTGCTATTTCAAATGCCTTTGGCACAACCGAATCAAATTTAATGATATCGGCTATGTCGTAAACAAATGAAAGCGGTTTGCCACTATGGATAAAACCAATAGCGGGCGCATATCCCGCGGCTAATACTGCCGCTTCAGAAATACCGTACAGACATGATGTGGCAGCACTGATGCAGCGATTCACAACATCGCCTTTTTCCCAGTCTTTAGGATCGTATTTGCGACCATTCCATTTCACACCATATTGTTTCGCCAGTAATGCATACGTCTGGCGAACGCGGGATCCCTCAATTCCCCGTAGCTGCTCCACTGAACGGCGAGCTGGCGGTGGCTCACGAAAACGTAATTCATACATTTTACGCACCACCTTCAGGCGTAGATCTTCCGTTAAAGCCAGCTTTGCCTGGTAGAGTAATTTATCTGCCCGCGCCCCACCGGGTTGTCCGGAAGAGTAGACGCGAACGCCCGCTTCACCGACCCAGACCAGCAGTGTTCCCACCGTGGCGGCCAGATGCACCGCCGCGTGGGAAACTCTCGTTCCCGGTTCGAGCATAATGCAGGCGACCGATCCCACCGGAATGTGCGTGCGGATCCCGGTTTTGTCGATCAGCACGAAAGCGCCGTCCAGTACGTCGATTTGACCATACTGGAGGAAGATCATGGAGGTGCGATCTTTTAATGGGATCGGGCTCAGCGGTACAAACGTCACGCCTCTGCTCCGGGTTTGATCAGCATCAGACCACAACCGAACGCCCGGCTTTTGCCATACCCCTGACTGAGACGTTGCAGAAATAACCCGGGATCGGTGACCGTAAGCATCCCCGTATAATCCACGCTACTGAACTGGATCAGTTGCCGGGTGTTTTCCCGCCGGAGTTGTTGTTGTCGGTAGGCATCAACCGAGGTATCCAGTAGTGTAAAACCACTTCTTTCCCCCTGCGCTGCCAGCCAGTCCAGCGCCGCCTGTTGTTGATGCAACCAGATATCACGCCCTTCCGCCTGCCCCTTCACCTGCCGTTTCGCCTCCATCAGCAGATCGTGGCGCTTGCCCGCTTTACAGATTGTTGGATTCGCCCGCAGGTTGAAACAAAGAGATTGTCCGGTACGCAGCTCGGACACAAATGGTCGGCATTCGATGGTGAAAGTTTCACTTTCCGCCGGGCGTTCCTGCGAGAGGACAAAAAAGCGAAACGCGCCCTGGAGTTCTTCCCGACGATAAAGAAATTGCCTTTCTTTGCCGCCAGGGAAGAGATCCCACAGCCACTGATGCATCACATATTCACCGCGATCCACCAGATGCAGCAACTGCGCTGGGGAAAGCTGGCCGGTATGTAAGGTTATTCTTGAGAGGTACATGGTTCCTCCTTGCTGAGCCACGGCCCCTGATTGACGGTGCGTTCCCCAAACAACCACTGCTGACGATTTAAAGGAACATCCCGACGGCGTAATATTTTGCTCGCGACCAGGCCGTCGTGTTCCCCTTCCCACCAGCATTCATCCTGAAGTTTTGGGAGTGAGACTTTCAGTTTGCGGAAATGATCCTGATACTGTTGGTATGCGTTACGTAAGGTATCCGACGCGTTGCCTTCGAGTAGTAACGGCGCAAGTGGTAACGCCAGCGGATGACTTTTTCGCCCCAGATAAAGCGGAAAAACCGGATGGCGTAAACCGTCCTGCAACTGTTCGAGGCTGTAAGGCGCATCGGGGGTTGTTGCCACCGCCACCATCCACCAGGCATCGGTGTAGTAGTCGCGCCGGGAGATAATCGCGCTCAAAAGCTCAGGGTCGCTCAACTCTTCGCGACGGCTGAAATAACGTGCTTTACGCACCTCTTTTGGCATCTGGACCGTGTGATAATCCCGTGCCCAGCGCGGGTTACGGCTGGCGCAAACCACCAGTGAATAGTGGCGATTAAACGCGTTTAAGCGTTCGGTATCATCACGCCGGATCCCTACCCCGGCAGCCAGCAGCCCCAGCAATGCTGAGCGCGAAGGCAGTTCATGGGTATGACGCACTTCGCCGGGGGCATCGACGCCCCAGGATGCCATCGGCCCATGAAGCTGAAAAATCAGATATTGGCTCATAAGCCGCCCCTTACGCGCAGATAAAGTCCAGCACGTCCTTCATGCTTCCCTGTTTGTTCATCACGTCAAAACTTGCGTAATCGGTCTTCTGTTCGTAGACCGTATTCATATTTTCGCGAAGAGTTGTAATACGCTGCACCGCCACCTCTAACTGACGGGTGCCATTAATGGGTTCATAGAAAGCTGCCGCCAGAGAACGCGGTTGATCGGTGCCTTTTTCTGCCAGCGCCCAGGAGGCATAAGCCCGGCTGGCAAAGCTGTTTTGTTTACCGGTTGGGGAGACTTTAAGCGCGGCTTCCGTAAAGGCGCGTATGGTCTGATTAGCTAACGCTTCGTCACCGCCGAGGTTTTCTACCAGCAGATCTTTATCAATGCAGATATAGGTGTAGAACAGCGCAGAACCGAATCCGGTTTCATCTACATGACCGGCACCGGCATCTTCAGAAGCCTGGCGTAAATCATCTACGGCGGTGAAAAAATCATTTTCGACAATCGTTTCACTGACACCAAACGCATGCGCGACCTGGCAGGCGGCTTCTACATTAAACCCGGGTTTTTTCGCCAGCATACGACCAAACATAGCGATATCTACCGCCATACGGTCTTTACGTAACAAAGCGAGATCTTTCTCTTTTGGCGCGCGCTTTTCTTCTGCCAGTTGATGGGCCAGCGCTTTTACGGCGTCAAATTCTGCCGGGCTGATATGGACGAGCTGTTCAGTTTCGGCGCTAGTGAGCGGATCTTTTGGTTTTTTGTCGTTTTATTGTTTTTTGTCTTTTTTGGCTTTCCCAAGATAATCGGCTATCTCTACTGCCCATTCGATGGCTTTTTTATCTTCGATTCCTTTCTCAATCAGGATAGTTGCCGCCTCACGCGCAATACGCCCGCTACGAACACCAATATGGCCCGCCAGCGCCTGTTCAAAAAGTTCAGAAGTGCGCCAAGCACGCTTCAGACTTTGCGAGGAAACGCGCAGACGCGTTGCTCCACCCAGAATCACAGTTTTCGGAGAGCCGGAATCATCACGGTTAAGATTGGCAGCAGGGTAAGCGGTTAACAAATGAAGCTGAATAAATGTTGTCATGAGATAGTCCTTTATTAATTTTGTTCGTTATCGGCGTCGCCAGCCTGGTAATATTCCAGCGCCCAGCGGATACGGATAAATTCTGTTGGTCGCTGCTGGCGGCGGTGATGATTGAGCAGGTCATCGCTCTCCTGGCACCAGCGGAAGACCCCCTCTGCCAGAGAGTCAAGATTGACGGAACCGTTTAATAATTTGACCGCACGGCGTAACTGCCGCAATAAATCATCCGGCGTTTTTACTGCCAACAAACGAGTAAACCGCCCCTTTTTCATTACCGCCGCCAGTTGCGCGGCAAAAGGCTGCCGTTCGTCAATAGCTTTAACATTGGCGCTAACTGCTGCTATCAGCGCTAGTGCGGTGATACGCCACTCGGGTTCATCCTGCCACTTTATTTGTCTGTTCTTAAGAAACAGGCGAAATCCATCCGTCAGACAAACATCATTAACCGTCGTACTACGCCGCAGACTGGCACGCTCGCCGCGTTTATCCTGCAACTCTTCATGCCATTTACGCAGCGCAACTTTATGCTCATCTTTTACAATACTCATTCAGCAGCCTCCTGCTTTTTCTCCCTGGCGGCGTTAGCATTTTGCTTCTCCGCTGATGTTGTAAAATATTTCTTGCGTGCGGTCATGACGCGTTCCAAATCAACGGGCTCATATGGATTGGTAAAGACACGATCGTCAAAATCCTGACGCGCGAATAACCACATTTCCTTTTGCCATTTACTGAGTAATTCGTCCGGATCCTGACCTTCTTCAATTTTGCGCACTAATCTCAGGAATCGATGCTGAGTTTTGTTCCAGAAGTCAATATCCACAAAACCGAAATCAAGCTTTGTGGTTTTCTTCTCAGAGAACCATGCTTCTTTCAACGCTCGGTGTAACAAGCTTAGAATGTGTGATGCCGCTTGCGCTGCCAGACGCAACTTAGGTATTAGGTCTTCTTTTTTGTTTAACAACAGCGGGAAATGGTGTTCATACCAACAACGAACCTTCATATCTTCAAAATCAAAACCAAATCCCCATAAGCCCACCCTTGTCTGCTTTAGATTGCTGGCATTCAAAAGTTTCACGACCTGTGCGGGGAGTTCAGTATTGTTTTTTGAGTTACCTACCTCTATGAGGCCTAACCAGTCGCGCCAGATTAAACCACCAGGTTGTGGTTTAACTGAGTAAAAATCTCCACCCTCTTTAAGCGGCAGACGGTAAGGTGTTAGAGGATGGCGCCACATGACGTATTGAACACCATAGTTTTTGAGTGACATCAAGCCCAAAAGAGCATCGCTCTGCCTACCGCAAATGTCGCAGTTACCTATTGAGGTTGTCTTAAAATCAATACGTATACGTCGTGGCATTCCCCAGTAGGCCTGAAGTTTATTGACTTGTTCATCCGTTACCACAGCACCGTCCAGTTCGCTGGTACGCGTCGGTGCAAGCCAAGGAAAGACCAGGTCATCAAAGGTTTTTGGTAAAGGTAAATCGGCTTCATCTTGCGGCATTACGTTTAGCCACAGCTTTCGCCACAAAGGGGTTTGTTGATTGCCCTGATACTCCAGCAATTCTATAAGTGTCGTCAGAGGCCCTCCGCCACGTAGCCCAGGATAGTAACCGCGTCCACCTATAGGTGCATTCAACTGGATTGAAAAAAGCGCTAAAGGCACATAATGCAGGCACAGATGCTGAGTTGTGTCTCGCTTAATAAAATGGTCTGTATTTCGTTCTTTTGTTTGTTTTCCTGGTGCGTCAGGAAGAAGCGAAGCAATAGAAGTTGCCTTAACTTTTAATTCATCAAAATCCTGCATAAATGAAGGGGAATCTGGCCCAAACTGAAAAGCATGTTCTAAAGACAGCAATGCTTCCCTTAGCTTTTCAGCTTCCAGTCCGTCTTCCCAGATATCATCCCAACGACGTTGATCTTTTGGCGCGAAGCTGGTTTGTAGTAGCCCCAGCAAAAACTGCCAGGCCGCCCCCTGGAGATCTGCCCGCGGCGCAGCGATATCGACAACATTTTCATCAGCCAGATCGACTGGTGCCAGTTTGCCTGTCGTTCCGTCTTTAAAACGAACGGGCAACCACGGGGTTGTCAGAAGTGAAAACGAGTTCATACGCATCCTCTCGTAAAAAAGACCATCCCAGGTCGGTTGTCCATCCTTCCATCCTTTTCTGTATATCAACTATTCAGAGAGTCCTGTCGCAGACATCTCAACCAACCTTGCCAATCAATCCCTCCCTGGCCGAATACCCGCAACTTTCGTCATCGGTGACTAAAATCACGTTTGCCATTTCCGGATCTTGCCGCTGTTCAACGCACCACTGCCTGAACGCATCCCCTTCCAGTAAAGAAAACTCATCCCGATGTTTTTTCCACCAGCGTCGGCGCACTCTGACAACGCTCATTTCCCATGCGTGAGCACCGGTGGCATAAGGCTTCACCACACCGTCAATACAGGTAGCCAGCCACAGGGAAACAGACTCTTCAGCCAGACGTGTCGACAGTTTTTCCGGAAGGTAATCGTTGATATTGGCGGCATAGCCGGGCCTGAAGTTCAGCACATACTTTTTAGCCCTTGCGCGATCACAGTAATATTTGCCCACTTGCTCCTGCTCGCTGCGGGCAAATCCTTCCGGCATTACCACGTCCTCACCGTAAACTGATTCAATAAGAAGCCGGGCTGCGTGTGGCATCTGAATAGCGCCTTGCTCACGCAGCACACGCTGCGTCAGCCAGATTCGCCCATGATCGGGATAGACATATGCACTGTTACGCATGGCACTGCCGAACCATTCGTCACCAGGAGCGTCATCCCAGACGGGGGCCAGAATCAGCAATTCAGGGGGGGAACGCTCGTCTTTTCCGTCACGCTTTAACTGACCATTAATATCGCGGATATGCCGCTGTAATCGCCCCGCTCGCTGGATTAGCAAATCAATGGGGGCCAGGTCGGAGATCATTTCGTCCAGGTCAATATCCACGCTTTGTTCAATTACTTGTGTACAAACAATGACTTGCGACGCTCTCTGTAAACTACAATATTTACCAAAGCGTGCCAGCGTTTCCGTTTCAATTCGCTGGCGATCGCTAAAAGCAAAGCGGCTATGAAAAAGTGAAAGGCTGGAAGCAGGAATGACGCCGCGGGCAAGCAGCTGACGATACACCTGAATAGCGTCATCAACAGAATTCCGAATCCAGGCGATGCATTTCCCCTGACTTACCGCCGATTCGATACGCGCAATACACTCTTGTTCACTATGGAGCCAACCCACGCTCACGCTACGTTCAACTTCTTTGCGCGTCGCTACCCGGTGCGAATGTACATCGGTTTTCGTGACATGCGTCAGCCAGGGGTAATCATCTTTTCCCAGGAGTGGGACTTCTTGCTGGCCCTCTGCACCACGCGCAAAGGCGGCGACGAGTTTGTCGCGCTGCTGTTGAGATAACGTAGCAGAAAGCAAAATAACGCTGTTTCCGCCACGCGCCTGCCGCTCGATCAGCCCTTCAAGAATGCACGACATGTAAGCGTCACAGGCGTGGATCTCATCAGCCAGCAGGATTTTGTTACTCAGCCCCAGAAGCCGCAGATTATTATGTTTAAACGGCATCACTGCCATCATCGCCTGATCCAGGGTGCCGACGCCAATTTCAGCCAGCAACGCCTTCTTGTTACTGTCGGCAAACCAGGCCGCACAACCCTGGCTGAAAGCTTGTTCATCCGGTTCTTCTGACCCGATTAAATCACCGGACCAGAGTGATTCATTAAAGCGGTCCATTAATGTGCGGGCACTATGTGCCAGCACCAGGCTGGGGCGGGATTCTGGCGAATAGAAAGCAAGCCAGGTTTTGACCAGCCGATCGTACATGGCATTGGCCGTTGCCATTGTTGGCAGACCAAAAAACAGCCCCTGAGCTTTCCCCGCAGCTATCAACCTGTGCGCCAGGATAAGCGCCGCTTCTGTTTTACCTGCGCCAGTCACATCTTCCAGAATAAATAACTGCGGTCCTTGCTGGCTGATATCCAGATCCAGCACCTTTTGCTGTAACGGTGTCGGATTCTCAATAAAAGGAAACAGCGTATTAATTCCGTTGAAAGGCGCGACTTTTGCTTTTAGAGGAAAGACGGTTAAGGCGTTTTGAGCCTGAACTAAAGTTTTCTGCCAGTAACCTTTAATATCCATTGGGTGTGCGACGCGTGGAAAAAATCGCGTTGACGAACCCGTCCAGTCTGCGAGCACGACGGTTGCAGAGATATACCAGGAAAGGTGTTTTATAAGTTCAATGCCCTCATCATCATCCCAGAATGCGGGGATCTCTATGAGCGGAAACAGTGGTTTGATTTCAAGGAGAAAATCTCGTGCTGCAGCTTTGTCTTCAGGCAGAAAATTATCCAATTCATCCATACGATCAGGGGGCCGACCATGATGCCCTGTCGTCACGGGCATCCACATTTCTATCACTCGCCTAAGTTTGCGCGGAGAGAGCGAAGATGAAGGAAGTAACTCCTGACATTCACTTAAATAATGATTCCACAACCAGTAGCCCAGCGTTGAATGAGAGATTTTTTCGTAATTTTTTCTGGCACCTTCCTGAATCTTGAGTTCAGGGGGCAGGTAAAGTTGTTGAAAAGAGCGGGCAAATTTTCCAATATCGTGCCAGCACAGCAACCAGGCGAAAAATTGAGCCGCCTGTTCCTTGTCAGAAATCCCTAATTGACGAAAATAATCAGCCAGCCCGAAGCAATTTCTTTTAACCATTAAATAGCCCATCGCGGCCACATCCAGCGAATGCCAGCAAAGAAGGTGATAGTCGTCGCCCCCTTCTTTCTCGCCGCGTCGGGTTTTTCCCCAGAAATCAAAGAAAGTCACAATATTTTTATCCTTCAGTAAACTTAAAGGATATTTACGCATATTTTAAAAATTATCTGTGATATATATCAGCCAATAAAACATTTACATTATGAATAAATTAATGATTTTCATTTGAAATTCATAATAATAAATAGAGACTATATATTCACATAAAAAATATAAATTTTAAAAAGGGTGCAGGAGACCAAACCATCACAATTCAGTACGCGGGGTTTTACCCCCGCGTGGTGGCTACTTCTTCGATTCGTAAGCGAGAACTGCCTTAAACTCCATACCACGCTCTCTGATACTCAACTCACACAACGAGTCGCCTACCATCAGCGTGAATCCCAGTACTGTACAACACAGTACGATGATTGCCACAAGGGCATATTTTGTCAGCATGTCTTGCCTCCCTGCAAAGAAGAGACTAACATTCGAATTGTTTGGGTTCGAACGTAAGCCTCAGGTTGATAGAAATATCGCCTGGGGCTTTTGTCCATCTGGAACCTCGCGAATGCTTAACGCCAGACAGCCTCAAGCACCCAACGCCATTCTATACCTGATAATTCTTCCTGCGACGTTCACCTTTAAATGCCGGAATGCTGCTCGCAAAATAAAAACGCCCCCATCATTTCTGACAGAGGCGTTTAATTTATCCGGCAATATTTACCCTTCGTGTAACCCACATTCCCTTTTTAAGCCAAAGAAACGCGTTTCTTCTTCCGCCATGCCAGGTTCCCATTTACGGGTTGTATGGGTATCGCCCACCGATAAATATCCTTCGTCCCATAATGGGTGATATTTCAGGCCATGTTTTTGCAGGTACTGATAAATAGTTCGGTTATCCCAGTCGATAATCGGCAGCACTTTAAATACGCCACGCTGAATTGCCAGCACCGGTAAATTAGCGCGACTGCCGGATTGTTCACGGCGCAGGCCAGCAAACCAGGTTTGCGCGTTAAGTTCTTTCAGAGCCCGGTTCATCGGTTCGACTTTGTTGATGTCATTGTACTTTTCAATGCCTTCAACGCCCTGCTCCCACAGTTTTCCGTAGCGTGCTTCCTGCCAGGCTGCGCTTTCGGTAGCACGGTACACTTTCAGGTTGAGCTTGAGTTTGTCCGTTAACTCGTCAATAAAGCGGTAGGTTTCCGGGAACAAGTAACCCGTATCGGTGAGGATCACCGGAATATCCGGGCGAATTTGATTCACCAGATGCAGGCTCACCGCCGCCTGAATGCCAAAGCTGGAAGAAAGTACATATTCACCGGGCAGATTATCCAGCGCCCAGGCTACGCGGCCTTCAGCGTCCAGTTTTTCCAGTTCGGCGTTAGTTTCCGCCAGCGCCAGAATGCGATCTACCTTCGGCAGTTCGTTCAGGGCGTTTAGATCGAGTTTGGACATAGATTCCTCACTGTTTGCCTTGCCTGATGCGACGCTCACGCGTTCTTATCAGGCCTACAAGACCGGGCTGATGGTTAATCCCACAAATCGCGCGCCGGATCGAGCACCGGGCGAATGATGCCCGCACGCACCGTAAAGTCGCCGAAGCCTTCACCCGCTTCGCGCTCTTTCGCCCAGCGCCCTATCAGTTCATCAAGCGACGCCAGGATTTCCGGCTCGGTGATGTTTTCTTTATACATCCGTGGGATACGTGTCCCAATGCGGTTGCCGCCAAGATGCAGGTTGTAGCGACCCGGCGCTTTACCCACCAGGCCCACTTCCGCCAGCATCGCGCGACCACAACCGTTCGGGCAGCCTGTTACACGCATCACGATATGCTCATCGCTGACACCATGTTTCGCCATTAAATTATCGATGTTGTCGATAAAAGACGGCAGGAAACGCTCTGCTTCCGCCATCGCCAGCGGGCAAGTCGGGAATGACACGCAGGCCATCGAGTTTTCACGCTGCGGCGTGACGGCATTCATTAACCCGCTCTCTTTGGCGATCTTCTCGATCTTCGCTTTCTCGCTTTCCGGTACACCGGCGATGATCAGATTCTGGTTCGCCGTAATGCGGAAATCGCCTTTGTGGATCTTCGCGATCTCCAGCAGGCCGGTTTTCAGCGGACGCCCCGGATAATCAAGGATGCGACCATTTTCGATAAACAGCGTCAGGTGCCAGTTATCATCAATGCCCTTAACCCAGCCAATACGATCGCCTCGTCCGGTGAACTCATATGGACGGATCGGTTCAAATTTGATCCCCGCGCGACGCTCCACTTCCGCTTTAAACGTCTCAACCCCCACGCGCTCCAGCGTGTATTTGGTTTTGGCATTTTTACGATCGGTTCGGTTACCCCAGTCACGCTGAGTTGTCACGACGGCTTCGGCCACCGCCAGCGTATGCTCCAGCGGCAGATAGCCAAACTCGCTCGCCGTGCGGGCGTAGGTTTTCTTGTTGCCGTGTTCGATAGAAAGCCCACCGCCCACCAGCAGGTTGAAGCCTACCAGCTTGCCGTTTTCAGCGATTGCCACGAAGTTCATGTCGTTGGCATGCAGATCGATATCGTTCTGCGGCGGGATCACTACCGTGGTTTTGAACTTACGCGGCAGGTAGGTCTGACCAAGGATCGGTTCTTCATCAGTAGTGGCGACTTTTTCCTGGTCGAGCCAGATCTCCGCATACGCGCGGGTACGAGGCAACAGATGCTCAGAAATCTTCTTCGCCCACTCGTACGCTTCCGCGTGCAGCTGCGACTCGTAAGGGTTCGAGGTGCAGAGTACGTTACGGTTCATGTCGTTAGCTGTCGCCAGCGCATCAAGACCGACCGAGTGCAGCATCTGGTGCACCGGTTTGACGTTCTTTTTCAGAATGCCGTGGAACTGAAACGTCTGGCGGTTGGTCAGGCGAATGCTGCCATAGATGGTGTTTTCACCGGCAAATTTGTCGATCGCCTGCCACTGTTTAGTGGTAATCACCCCACCCGGCAGACGACAGCGAAGCAGCATCGCGTGGCGCGGCTCCAGCTTCTGTTCAGCACGTTCGGCACGGATGTCGCGGTCATCCTGCTGATACATGCCGTGGAAGCGGATCAGCAGGAAGTTGTCGCCCTTAAAGCCGCCGGTCAGACCGTCGTTTAAATCTTCCGCAATGGTGCCGCGCAGGTAGTTGCTTTCAAGTTTCATGCGCTCGGCGTCTGTCAGTTTACCTTCGACCACTAAAGGCCCTGGATGTTTTTCGCTCATTAGTAGACATCTCGCTGATAACGGCGCTCTACGCGCAGCTCACTTAAAAATTCATCCGCCGCTTCGGTGTCCATGCCACCAAATTCGGCAATCACTTCCAGAAGTGCCTGCTCAACGTCTTTCGCCATGCGATTAGCGTCACCGCAGACATAAATGTGGGCACCGTCATTGATCCAGCGCCACAGCTCCGCGCCCTGTTCGCGCAGTTTGTCTTGTACGTAAACTTTTTCTTTTTGGTCGCGCGACCAGGCGAGATCGATCCGCGTCAGCACACCCTCTTTGACGTAGCGCTGCCACTCCACCTGGTAGAGGAAGTCTTCCGTAAAGTGCGGGTTGCCAAAGAACAGCCAGTTTTTTCCCGGCGCTTCATCGGCAGCACGTTGCTGCATAAAGGCGCGGAACGGCGCGATGCCGGTGCCTGGGCCAATCATAATCACCGGGGTTTCTGGATTGGCTGGCAGGCGGAAGTTATCGTTATGTTCGATAAATACGCGGACTTCGCCCTCTTCTTCCACGCGGTCCGCAAGGAAGCTGGAGGCCCCCCCGGCACGGGCGCGGCCTTCCACGTCGTAACGCACCACACCAACGGTGACGTGTACTTCGTTCTCGACTTCCGCCTGCGAGGAGGCGATGGAATACAGACGCGGCGTCAGCGGGCGCAGCAGATTAATTAGCGCTTCGGCATCAAGCTGTGCCGGGGAGAAACGCACCATGTCAACAATCGGCGTCGTCGCGGCGTAATGCTGTAACTTCGCTTTATCGCCCACCAGCGGCAGCAGTGTTTCACTGCGGGTAAGCGTGGCGTAATTCTCAACAATGTTGGCGGTGTTGACGGTCAGTTCGAAGTGCCACTGTAGCGCTTCGCTCAGGGTCAGCGTTTTTCCGTCCACGATGACGGATTCATCGCCTTTCAGCCACAGCAGTTCGACAAGTTCTTTCACCAGTGCCGGATCGTTCTGATACCAGACGCCCAGCGCGTCACCCGGCTGGTAACGCAGGCCCGAGTCACCTAAGTCAATTTCGATATGGCGAACGTCTTTTTCAGAGTTACGCCCGGTAATTTTCTGGTTAACAGAGAGGCTAGCCACCAGCGGCGCGTCTTTGCTGTACGGGCTGGTGTGGATTTCATTTACCGCGCCAGTAGCGACGGATTGCGAAGGTGCCGCGACAGGCGCACGCGATTTAAGCGCATCAACCACGCGGGCGCGCCACTCGCTGGCAGCAGCCTGGTATTCAACATCAGCATCGACACGGTCGAGCAGGCGTTCACCGCCCAGTTCCGCCAGCTTGCTGTCAAAATCTTTCCCGGACTGGCAGAAAAATTCATAAGAGCTATCGCCGAGGCTAAACACGGCAAACGCGGTGTTTTCCAGCTTTGGCGCTTTTTTGGAGAACAGGAACTTATGCAGCGCGACGGCTTCTTCCGGCGGTTCCCCTTCCCCTTGCGTTGACGTCACTACGATGAGCAGTTTTTCGCTGGCGATTTGTTTGAATTTATAGTCGCCCGCGTTCACCAGCTTAACGTTCAGTTTTGCCGTCAATAAATCATCGCGTAATGCTTCAGCAACCCGGCGCGCATTGCCGGTTTGCGAAGCAGAGATAATAGTTATACCCGGCATTTCTGCGGCTGGCGCTGGCGTCGCTGCAAGCGCAGCAGGCTGCTGATTGAGCACGCCCCAGAAATAGCCAGAAACCCAGGCAAGCTGGGTGGGAGTTAAATCGGTCGTGGCCGCCTGAAGGCGTGCCAGTTGCTCCGGGTTCAACGGAAGCAACGCGGAAGGTGGGACCTGTGTCGTCATGCGTCGTTATGTTCCAGTAAGCAAAGCTGTTTCTGCGCCCTGTCAGCGCCCATAAAACAGAAGAGAAGGTAAGGTTAACGGGGCAAACGGTGTGGATTAAAGACGGGATAGCGATAACTAATAACCAAATCGACTAACCTGTTTTAGCAATAGTCTTTAACAACAAAATAGATTAACCAACCTAATGAAAAACAAATGAATTTAGCCAATCATTAAGATAAATCAGCGATTTTGCGCAACAAAGTCGTTTTAGATAATGCGAAAAAACAGCCTTTCCGGTACTCTACGGCGGTTTTATCGTCCTGTAGAGAAATTATGATGTCCACCACGTTATTTAAAGATTTCACCTTCGAAGCCGCTCACCGCTTACCACACGTCCCGGAAGGGCATAAATGTGGTCGCCTGCACGGGCATTCCTTTATGGTGCGACTGGAAATTACCGGGGAAGTCGATCCGCATACGGGCTGGATTATCGATTTCGCTGAACTAAAAGCGGCGTTTAAACCAACCTACGAGCGCCTCGATCACCATTATCTCAATGATATTCCAGGTCTGGAAAACCCAACCAGCGAGGTTTTAGCAAAATGGATTTGGGATCAGGTTAAACCCGTTGTGCCGCTGTTAAGTGCGGTGATGGTAAAAGAAACCTGTACCGCAGGTTGTATCTATCGCGGCGAATGATAAGAGTGTGTCGGCGGTCAATTTCCCTTAAGTAACGCTATGTTAGGGTGTTGTGTTCTGGATATCTGGGGCATGACATGGAAGACGACTGCGATATTATTATTATTGGTGCCGGTATTGCAGGCACCGCTTGCGCGTTACGCTGCGCGCGAGCGGGTTTATCCGTTTTGTTACTGGAACGCGCTGAAATCCCCGGCAGCAAAAATCTTTCCGGCGGGCGGTTATATACCCATGCACTCGCGGAACTCCTCCCGCAATTTCATCTGACCGCGCCTCTTGAACGACGCATCACTCACGAAAGCCTTTCCCTGTTAACGCCGGATGGCGCAACGACGTTTTCCAGCTTACAGCCCGGCGGTGAATCCTGGAGTGTATTACGTGCACGGTTCGATCCGTGGCTGGTTGCCGAAGCCGAAGAAGAAGGTGTCGAATGCATCCCGGAGCGACGGTGGATGCACTGTATGAAGAAAACGGCAGGGTGTGTGGTGTCATTTGTGGTGACGATATTCTCCGTGCCCGTTATGTGGTGCTGGCAGAAGGTGCCAACAGCGTCCTGGCTGAGCGTCACGGGTTAGTGACTCGTCCTGCTGGTGAAGCGATGGCGTTGGGGATCAAAGAAGTGCTGTCGCTGGAACCATCCGCTATTGAAGAACGTTTTCATCTGGAGAATAACGAAGGCGCAGCGTTGCTGTTCAGCGGCGGGATCTGTGATGACTTACCCGGCGGCGCATTTCTTTATACTAATCAACAAACGCTCTCGTTAGGGATTGTTTGCCCACTCTCTTCCCTTACGCAAAGTCGTGTTCCTGCAAGCGAGCTGCTGGCTCGCTTTAAAACGCATCCGGCAGTTCGCCCGCTTATCAAAAACACGGAATCACTGGAGTATGGTGCGCATCTGGTGCCAGAAGGTGGCTTGCACAGTATGCCGGTGCAATACGCCGGTAACGGCTGGCTGCTGGTGGGCGATGCGTTACGCAGTTGCGTCAATACCGGAATCTCCGTGCGCGGCATGGATATGGCGCTGACTGGCGCACAGGCGGCGGCACAAACGCTGATAAGCGCCTGCCAGCACCGCGAGCCGCAAAATCTGTTTCCGCTTTATCATCACAACGTAGAGCGCAGCCTGCTGTGGGATGTTCTACAGCGTTATCAGCATGTTCCGGCGCTTTTGCAACGCCCTGGCTGGTATCGGGCGTGGCCTGCGTTAATGCAGGATATTTCCCGCGATTTATGGGATCAGGGTGATAAACCTGTTCCACCGCTGCGCCAGTTATTCTGGCGTCATTTACGTCGTCATGGCCTGTGGCATCTGGCGGGCGATGTTATCAGGAGTCTGCGATGTCTGTAGCCCGTAATCTCTGGCGCGTTGCTGATGCGCCGCACATTGTTCCGGCTGACTCCGTTGAGCGTCAGATGGTACAACGGTTGATTAACGCCTGTCCGGCAGGTCTTTTTTCGCTCACACCGGAAGGTGACTTACGCGTTGATTATCACGGCTGCCTGGAGTGTGGCACCTGCCGTTTGCTGTGCGACGAATCCACACTACAACAGTGGCGCTATCCGCCTTCCGGATTCGGCATCACCTACCGCTTTGGATAAATAATAAGGATAATTTATGCCCCTCTTACACCTGCTCCGCCAGAATCCGGTGATTGCTGCCGTTAAAGATAATGCCAGCCTGCAACTGGCTATCGATTCTGAATGCCAGTTTATTTCCGTGTTGTACGGCAATATCTGCACCATCAGTAATATCGTTAAAAAGATTAAGAACGCCGGGAAATATGCTTTTATTCATGTTGATTTGCTGGAAGGCGCGTCAAATAAAGAAGTCGTTATTCAGTTTTTGAAACTGGTGACCGAGGCGGACGGCATTATCAGTACCAAAGCCTCAATGTTGAAAGCGGCAAGAGCGGAAGGTTTTTTCTGTATTCATCGCCTGTTTATTGTTGATTCAATTTCGTTTCACAACATTGATAAGCAAGTTGCGCAATGGAATCCGGATTGTATTGAGATCCTGCCAGGCTGTATGCCCAAAGTGCTGGGCTGGGTGACAGAGAAAATCCGCCAACCGCTGATTGCCGGTGGGCTGGTGTGCGATGAAGAAGATGCGCGTAATGCGATTAACGCGGGTGTCGTGGCGCTTTCCACCACGAATACCGGGGTCTGGACGTTAGCGAAAAAATTACTTTGACGGGATAATCGTAACCAATTGAATTTGGTTTGATTTGTAGGCCGCACGCCACATCCGACATTCAGCGCCTGATGCGACGCTTGACGCGTCTTATCAGGCCTACAAGTCCCCAGGCCAGAACCGTAGGCAGGATCATCCGGCAACACGTTATTGGCAATCTGCGTGAATGTTTGTCACCAGTGCCTCCAGCACCACTTTCCAGTCATCAACCACGCCAACATCTGCCTGTGAAAATACCGCAGCGCTGGCGTCATGATTAATCGCCACCACAAACTTGCTATTGCGTACGCCCGCCATTAACGCTGCTGCGCCAGAAGCGCCAACAACAATACACACCTCAGGTGCCAGCAGATGTCCGGAAATACCAATCACTTTTTCAGCATCAACGCCACCGTTCATCACTCGCGCCCGACTGTAGCCCACTTCGGCTCCCAGCTTTTCTGCCAGCATAGCGATTTCCTGGTTATCTGCCTCTCCGCCCTGCCCCACCACCAGCACCCGTCTGGCCTCAGCTAATGGGTCGCGAGTAACATTTTTCAGATCCTCTGTGCTAACCAGCCAGTCGGGAAGCGCACCCGGGACAATGTTCAGTTGTTGCATTCCAGAGGGCAACGTGGCGTTTTTCGCTGCTCCCGCCTGACGCGCCAGGGAAAGGCATAGCGGGCGTTTTTCTGTTTGCAGCGTCGCCGTTAGCGCATTTCCCCAGTGGGATTTGCGCACGCTTACGGTTGGAATATCTAACGAAGTCACCTGGCAGATGCTTGCACCATGTAAACGCCAGGCCAGCCGGGTCGACAGTTCATCGCCAAACGTTCCCGGCGGAAAGAGAACAACGTCCGCAGGCGTTCGCTGCCACTGTTCCACCAACGCATCCAGCACCTGTTCCGCCACTACAGGCTGAGGTTCAATCTGCCAGTGCGCCAGGGTACAACCGCTGAAATCCTGCGCCGCCAGCCAGCTTGCTATTGCGGCATTCTCCTGATTTATTGTCACAATTGCGATATTCATGGCTGCATCCTTTGGCGTAAATAGTCCTGCCATAGCTTTTGAGCTTTTTCTGCTACCGTTTGCCCATCAATCAGCGTCGCTCCGCGTCGTTGCTCTGCTCTTGCCAGTTGCAGACACTGCATCGCTGGCATTTCGGCAGCAACAGTTTTACGGATAATTTCTGCTTTCCCCGCAGCCATTCGCTGGCGCATTCCCGGTACTGGCAAGGCCACTTCACCGCACTGACGCACGGCAATCACCGCAGGCAAGCGAACCCGGCAACAACGCAACCCATGTTCAGTACGCTGTTCGAGGGTGATAAACAGCGCGTCGAGAGTGAAACGCTCCACCTGGGTGAAGCAGGGCCAGCCCAGCATTTCCGCCAGCAAAATGGCGTTTGCCCATTCTGCCCTTCGCTGCTTTGGCAGCCGGTAATTATCAGATCCAGCGGATTCTGACGCTGCCATTCGGCAATATGGCGAGCGACAAATTCCGGCGCAAAGCGCAGATCTGCCGCCATCTCCAGCAATACAGCTTCCTCAAACCCAAGAGCCATGAGATAGCGCAGCCAGTGCAACGCCCGTTCATCCCCCATGCTCAACGCGGTTAAAGACATCGGCGTACCGTTTTTTCTCTGCGCCAACAGCAGCGCGGCAGCGGCCTGTTCATCAGCACCGAGTAAACTTCGCAGTAGCGAAACATCCGGTCCGCTATTACCCTGAGCCGCCGCCTGCCACTCTTTTTCCGCCAGCATTCCGGCATCCGGTTCGGCTTTAAACGCTAACAGAATGTTCATTCGCACCTCCTACATTTCCCGCCGCCACCAGCGGGAGTGCTTTGGTTTCTGGTGCCCATAGCCAGGTCACAACAAAACCAACCAACAACACTGTCGCCAGGAGCAATAAGGTGACTTGCATTCCCCACTGCGCCAGCACCCACGGCAGCAGGCCAGTACTTACCGCCGCGCCCAACCGACTCATGGCGGTGGCAAAACCGACGCCCAGCGAGCGAATGTCAGTAGGAAAACTTTCCGCAGGCAAAATGCCCACCAGATTACTGACTGCCGAAATGGTGGTGCTGAAGAGAACAAAAAGCAGCAGCGTTAATGAACTGCCGGAAGGCAAACAGGCCATCACTACCAGCGTTGCCGCCAGCAGCAAAAAACTTCCCAGCAAAAATTTGCGATGTGCCAGCAGGTGCGTCAGAACTAATCCCAGCAGCGCGCCCACAATTAACAACGCATTAAGCATCAGGCTGGCAGTCAGCGCATCTTCCAGACCAATAGTCTGGGCGATAGTTGGCAGCCAGGTATAAATCACAAACCATGGGATTACGAGGCAGACAAAGAAGACGCTGTTAAACGCCGTGCGCCGCCAGTAACGCGAAGAGAACAAGGTTTTGATGTGTTTATGGGTCGCCGTTACCACTTCATCGCCCAGTAAAACATGGGGACCAAAATAGCGATGCACGATAGCGTGAGCTTCTGCAAAACGCCCCTGGCGCAGTAGCCAGCGTGGTGATTCTGGCGTTCCCCAGCGTAATAACGTAATCAACAACGCGGGCAGAGCTGCCGATGCCAGTAGCCAGCGCCAGGCCTCCGGGTTTTCGGAAATAAAGTGATGTCCGGCAATACTTGCCAGCACATAGCCTACGGTCCACACCACGCTGAATGCGCCCAGCAAAATACCGCGATGGCGGCGCGGGGAAAATTCAGCCAGCAAGGTGTGACCTACTGAATAATCGCCTCCCAGACCAATGCCAATCAAAATGCGCAGTCCAATAAGATGCTCTGGCGTGGTGGCAAAAAATTGTAAAAACGAAGCAAGCGTAATCAGCAAAAAGCTGAAGGTGAAGATTTTTTGCCGACCAATATGGTAGGAGATCCACCCAAGAACCAGGCTGCCAAGGAACAAACCAAGGAGCGCCGAGCCGCCGATCATTCCCGCCATAAACGGCGTCAGTTGCATGGCGGGCGTAAGCTGAATAATGGCGTAACCAATGACGCCGAGAACATAACCGTCGGTCAGGTGTGCGCCGAAAGTGAGCGCAGCAATGCGGCAGTGAAAACGGTTAAGCGGTAAATCATCCATTCGCACCGGTGAAGTGTTCATCTTTACCCCTTCATTGTCCGGTAATAAGAACGGCTTCTCGCCTGAGAAGCCGAAAAGGCAACGCCCCGTCATCGCGGAACGCTGCCTGACACATTATTTTTCAATCGGATAGATAGTACCCGTATTCATAATGCCATTAGGATCGAACTGCTTTTTCAGCCCTTCCAGCAACGCCCACGCGCTGCCGTGTTCCAGTTTGCTCCAGTGAACGCGATGTTTACCGATACCGTGGTGGTGCACCATCGAACCGCCGAGGCGAATGGTTTCTTCACAGATGATCTTGTTGAGCGGATTGTGGTACTTGTCGATTTCCTCTTCCGGCTTACAGTCAACGACGTTGTAATCGTAGACGAAGTACATGTTGGTGCCGTTCTGATAGCTATGAGAGGAATGACCGCCCAGCATGGTGATGTCGTCGGCGTGCGGGAACTCAGTACGAATACGGTTAATAACGCTTTCGTAGATTTCGTGGATGCAGCTCCAGCAGCCGGACACTTCAGTGGTAAAGCCCATATTGCCGGTTTTGAGGATCTGCACACGTTCGGCAGCCACTTTATCCGGTCCCCAGTTCAGGTTGTTAAACCAGGTTTCGATCAGCTTGCTGTCCACGCGCTGGCATTGCGGGTAGCGGGCAACGATTTCCGCAATCCCTTCGTCCGTCGCCTTCGCAATGCGAGGGTTACCTTCAGCCATAAAGATCAGCACGCATTTTCCGTCTGCAAAATGGGTGAAGTGTTGGGTGCCATCTTCAGCGTCATACAAACGAGCGATCGACGGACGATACCCTTCCACCATGACTTCACGCAGGATGTTGAAGCCGGTTTTCATGTCTTCCAGGATATAGCCGTAGAAGAGGTTGTTTTCCGGGGTGAATTTAAAGATTTTCACTGTTACTTCAGTGATATAGCAAAGTGCACCTTCGTTACCGATGATGATGTGGCGAATGTCCGGGCCAGCCGCGCGGCGTGGCACGTTTTTAATGCGTGTGACGGTGCCATCAGCCAATACTGCTTCCAGACCAACGACCATATCTTCGATTGCGCCGTAGAGTGTGGAGAACTGCCCGATACTGCGGGTTGCTACCAGGCCGCCCATCTGCGCCAGCGGCTTTGACTGCGGAGAATGCCCCGTGGTGTAACCTTTTTCACGCAACGCATTTTCCAGCACCTCCAGCGGAACGCCACATTGCGCCGTCGCCTGCATATTCTCAATATCAATATTAATGATTTGATTCATGGCGGAGCCGTCGAGCACCACCGAGTTTTCCACAACGGTTTCCAGCCCACCTTCAGTGGCGGAAGCTCCGGTACGCGGCACACCGTTAATTTTGTGCGCATTCATAAAATTCAGCACACGGGATACTTGCTCTGTGGAACCGAGTTTTACGACCGCTGCCGGAATCGGCAAAGTATAAATGCCATGAATATCCGGAAATTTACGAAAACGGTCAATACTGTTCTTCTTTAATACTGTTTCATCGGTAATTACGCGATCTGCACCAACAATTTCCTTTAGTTGGTCGACAATCGCTGCGCGAGATAAAGACATAGTAATTCCTTCCTGATAATAAAAATGGAATAATCATTAATAAGAGAAAACAGAAACCACCGTTATGGATTAGCGCACTAAATAACCACCATCGACCACTAATAAATGCCCATTGACATAATTTGAAGCCGGACTTGCGAGGAATACAGCTGCGCCCATTAAATCCTGAGTATCGCCCCAACGGTTTGCCGGAATATGATCAAGAACGCGCTGATTGGTTTCTGGATTACTGCGTGTCGCCAGCGTAATATCTGTTGCATAATAGCCAGGGGCAATACCATTTACCTGAATATTATATTGACCTAGTTCATCACAATAAGCTTTGGTGAATCCGGCAAGAGCATGTTTAGTGGCAGAATATGCAGGTGACCATTGTCCACCTAAGTAAGAGAACAATGAACAGATATTAATAATTTTGCCGCTTTTCTGCGGGATCATAATTTTTGCAGCTTCATAGCTTAACTCGAATGCGGCGGTCAGGTTCACATCAATCATCGGATCCCAGTCGGCACGACCGAAGTCCAGCACCTTATTCAGCTTACAAATACCGGCATTGTTTACCAGAATATCAACTGTACCGAAACGCTCACAGCAAGCAGCGATAATCTTCTGCGGCGCGCCTTCTGCGGTGATATCCACCTGCATGAAGTCCACCTCAACACCCTGTTTTTCAATCATTTCCTTTGTTTCGCCGTTATCTTTGACGAAACTAGGAATAAAGATATTTGCGCCAGCTTTGGCCAACGCCATGGCAAATGCCTGGCCTAAACCGCTATTCCCACCGGTAACAATTGCGGTTTTACCTTTCAGTGAGAAAAAATCCATTGAGAACGCATTGAGAGATTCGATTGACATAGTTAGCTCCAATTTCCGTAAGGCAAAAAAAAGAAAGGTAACTTCCCCCGCGAGAGGGAAGTTACCTTTCTCATTATCTCTGGTAACTGGAGATAATTTTTAGCATAACGGCATAACTGCTAATGTGATCGTAATCACAGTGTGATATTCGTATTGTCAAATAGTTTTAAAAAGCAGAAGCGTGATTACTCTCACACAACACCTCTGCTTTCCATGTTATTTCTTATTGCAATTACTAGAGACCTGAGAAAAGTAATCCACCTGAAAGGGCGGCTTACTTTTCTCTTTTTTTTGTCTATTACAAATGGGAATACGATATGCAACACAACTCATATCGCCGTTGGATAACCCTCGCGATAATTAGTTTTAGCGGCGGCGTTAGTTTTGACCTGGCTTATTTACGTTATATTTATCAAATTCCCATAGCGAAATTTATGGGATTCAGCAATACCGAGATAGGTTTAATAATGAGTACCTTTGGTATTGCGGCTATTATTCTTTATGCCCCCAGCGGCGTTATTGCCGATAAATTTTCACACCGCAAAATGATTACTTCCGCGATGATCATTACCGGATTACTGGGTCTGTTAATGGCAACGTATCCACCGCTGTGGGTAATGCTCTGTATTCAGGTCGCCTTTGCGATAACGACGATTTTAATGCTGTGGTCGGTGTCGATTAAAGCCGCCTCGTTGCTTGGCGATCATAGCGAGCAAGGGAAAATTATGGGCTGGATGGAAGGGCTGCGCGGCGTCGGTGTAATGTCGCTGGCGGTGTTTACCATGTGGGTCTTTTCTCGCTTTGCACCGGATGACAGCGCCAGCCTGAAAACAGTCATTATCATCTACAGTGTGGTTTACATCTTGTTGGGGATTCTGTGCTGGTTTTTTGTTAGCGATAACAACAACCTGCGCAGTGCCAATAACGAAGAAAAACAGTCATTCCAGCTTAGCGACATCCTTGCCGTTTTGCGTATCAGCACCACCTGGTATTGCAGCATGGTGATTTTTGGTGTCTTCACAATCTACGCCATTCTGAGTTACTCCACCAACTATCTGACCGAAATGTACGGCATGTCGCTGGTGGCAGCGAGCTACATGGGGATTGTGATCAACAAAATCTTCCGCGCGCTGTGCGGCCCACTTGGCGGCATTATCACCACCTACAGTAAAGTGAAATCCCCTACCCGCGTGATCCAAATCCTTTCCGTACTCGGCCTGCTGGCGTTAACTGCCCTGCTCGTCACGAACTCTAACCCGCAATCGGTCGCGATGGGGATTGGCCTGATTTTACTGCTGGGATTCACCTGTTACGCCTCACGCGGGCTGTACTGGGCCTGCCCTGGCGAAGCGAGAACACCGTCTTACATTATGGGCACCACGGTAGGTATTTGTTCGGTGATTGGATTCCTGCCGGATGTCTTCGTTTACCCAATTATCGGCCACTGGCAAGACACCCTGCCCGCAGCAGAAGCCTACCGCAATATGTGGCTGATGGGAATGGCGGCGCTTGCCATGGTGATTGTCTTTACCTTTTTGCTGTTCCAAAAAATTCGTACTGCTGATAGCGCCCCCGCAATGGCTAGCAGCAAGTAAGCCAGGAAAATTACAGGAGAAAAATCATGTCGAAAAAATACATCATAGGGATTGATGGCGGAAGTCAGAGCACAAAAGTGGTGATGTACGATCTGGAAGGTAATGTGGTTTGCGAAGGTAAAGGCTTATTACAGCCGATGCACACGCCTGATGCCGATACTGCAGAACATCCTGACGACGATTTATGGGCATCATTATGTTTTGCAGGTCACGATTTGATGAGCCAGTTTGCCGGGAATAAAGAAGATATTGTTGGCATCGGCCTGGGCTCCATCCGTTGCTGCCGTGCGTTATTGAAAGCCGACGGCACGCCAGCTGCGCCGTTGATTAGCTGGCAGGATGCACGCGTTACACGCCCTTACGAACATACGAATCCTGACGTGGCGTATGTCACCTCTTTTTCGGGTTATCTGACGCATCGCTTAACCGGCGAGTTTAAAGACAATATCGCCAACTATTTTGGTCAGTGGCCGGTGGATTATAAGAGCTGGGCATGGAGCGAAGATGCTGCGGTAATGGATAAGTTTAATATCCCCCGTCATATGCTGTTTGATGTGCAAATGCCTGGCACCGTCCTCGGACATATCACACCACAAGCCGCACTGGCGACACATTTCCCGGCAGGACTGCCGGTTGTTTGTACCACCAGTGATAAACCGGTAGAAGCTCTGGGGGCCGGATTACTGGATGATGAAACTGCGGTAATTTCTCTTGGCACTTACATCGCATTGATGATGAACGGCAAAGCACTGCCGAAAGATCCGGTGGCGTACTGGCCGATTATGTCTTCTATTCCGCAAACATTGCTGTATGAAGGTTACGGTATTCGCAAAGGTATGTGGACGGTGAGCTGGCTGCGTGACATGTTAGGCGAGTCGTTAATTCAGGATGCCAGGGCGCAGGATCTTTCACCGGAAGATTTACTCAACAAGAAAGCCTCTAGTGTGCCACCTGGCTGTAATGGGCTGATGACGGTGCTGGACTGGCTGACCAATCCGTGGGAACCGTACAAACGCGGGATTATGATCGGCTTTGATTCCAGCATGGATTACGCATGGATATATCGTTCGATATTGGAAAGCGTGGCGCTAACGCTGAAGAACAATTACGACAATATGTGTAATGAAATGAATCACTTTGCGAAGCATGTGATCATTACTGGCGGCGGTTCGAACAGCGATCTGTTTATGCAAATTTTTGCCGACGTGTTCAACCTTCCGGCACGCCGTAACGCCATTAACGGTTGTGCAAGTCTGGGAGCAGCGATTAATACAGCGGTAGGTCTGGGGCTATACCCGGATTACGCAACGGCTGTTGATAAGATGGTTCGCGTGAAAGATATCTTTATACCGATTGAGAGCAATGCCAAACGCTACGACGCGATGAATAAAGGCATTTTCAAAGACCTAACCAAACATACTGATGTGATCCTGAAAAAATCGTATGAAGTGATGCATGGGGAATTGGGGAATGTGGATTCGATCCAGAGCTGGTCGAATGCGTAAGTGAGGAAGGCCGGGCGGGAAACTGCCCGGCCTGAACATACCTGAATGGTTATCCCCGCTGACGCGGGGAACATAAGTTCGACAACTTAAAAAATGATAACAAGTCCGGTTTATCCCCGCTGATGCAGGGAACATAATAAAAACTTTAACTAGTTCGGTTTATCCCTGTTTTTACAAGGAATATTAACTACACTCGATGTCTTTAGAATAAAAGACAATACGAATCGCACTTTATCAATTTTCACTTAAAGTATGAACTGGATATCTTTATTCATAAGAACTATTCATCAACAGCGTATAGAGGCGGTTATGTAAAACCACTCATTAGCCTCAAAACAAAGACAAACTTCCAGATTTATTACTTAACCAATGAATAACAAGCTTAAAAAATATACTGTTATTCTAAAGAAAAAATTAACAGGCATTAATTCAATATTAAAAAAATAATAGATTAAAATTTCTTAACGATTTAAGAATCATACAAATAACACTTTGATTAAATTTAATTTTTTGTATCGATAATTGTGAACCTCTCTGGCATGGAGAACTATTTTGAACATGAGGTGTTACGTGGATATGTTGCTTATTACAAGTACTGCTAATATAAAAACTTGAGAAAGAGATAACGGGTTATATGGTGGTTTATCCCCGCTGGCGCGGGGAACTCAACATCGGAAACGGCTTCGCGGCGGCGGCGTCCGGTTTATCCCCGCTGGCGCGGGGAACTCGACAGAACGGCCTCAGTAGTCTCGTCAGGCTCCGGTTTATCCCCGCTGGCGCGGGGAGCTCTACGTGAAGAATATTTGCAACACCCGCAAGAACGGTTTATCCCCGCTGGCGCGGGGAACACCTAAACAGAGGTGTAATACCGGTGAAAATGCCCGGTTTATCCCCGCTGGCGCGGGGAACACCGAGGTTGTACCATTTTTGATGACGATCAACGCGGTTTATCCCCGCTGGCGCGGGGAACACCTCTGCACTATTAACGGATTTAACAAAACGGCCGGTTTATCCCCGCTGGCGCGGGGAACACACGTCGCGATAATCGAACCCGGGCTGCAACCCCGGTTTATCCCCGCTGGCGCGGGGAACACGGTCTGACCGAGCACGGCCTTGCTCGTCTGCTCGGTTTATCCCCGCTGGCGCGGGGAACACTCTAAACATAACCTATTATTAATTAATGATTTTTTAAGCCAGTCACAATCTACCAACTTTATAGTATCACACAAACAACACATCCATTATGTTAAAGAGCACTTAATCCATTGATTAAAAAGGTAAATATTTAAAATAACTCTATACAAACTAAAATCTACCAAACTTTACCGCAATAATTTTCACTCCAGCGAAAAATTAATGCCACAGAATTTGTAGAGAATGCTAATGATTAGCCCTGGATGGGTAAAATGGAGGAGTTTTCAGAGGCGACAAACAATATAAATGAGTAGAAGTCTTTACAGGTTCCACCCATTTATAACGCTTATAAATGTTTAATCAGGCAATATTTAGATATTTATGTGTTTGCATCGACAAACGCCAATTACGCGCAATGCAGGTTTCAATGCACAAACGTGTGGCATCATCCTTTTGGCTAATCGGCTGCAGTGCAATGACTCGCGGTTTATCATCGGTCAGCGTTGCCAGTAGTTCATCCAGTGCTTCAATATCACGTACGCGCCCCACTGGATGCTTGATTTCGTTGGCTCGCTCCAGTGCCTGTGACAACACTTCATAGCCGCCGCGCATGTTCAGCTTTGGTGATACGGTAACCCAGGTATTCGGTGTGCAGCGTACCTCATGAGTACCACTGGTTTCGATCTGGCAGCTAAAACCGTTCTTTTCGAGCAGATCAGTCAGTGGTAGCAAATCATGAATGCAAGGCTCACCACCCGTAATCACCACATGCCGCGCGGTGTATCCCTGGCGACTAATGACAGCCAACAAGTCTTCACTGCTCGCCGCCCCCCACTTATCACTCTCTTTGGTCTTCGCCAGAATGCTGAAAAGGGAGACTTCCCGATCCTCAAGCTTTTCCCAGGTGTGTTTGGTGTCGCACCAGGCACAGCCAACCGGGCATCCCTGTATACGAATAAAAATGGCGGGGACGCCGGTAAAGTAACCCTCACCTTGCAGGGTCTGGAACATCTCGTTAATCGGGTACTGCATAGCATTCTCTGTGAAGTGGATAATTGTTAATTATTGCAGATCCTGCCACAACAATCATGTCTTATTAACATTCTGTTACAGGCAGATTTAAAGAAAAATGCGAAACATATCGTTAATAATTAAAGGGAGTAACGTATTATGTCAGAAGAAAATAAAGAAAATGGATTTAATCATGTCAAAACATTCACCAAAATTATATTTATTTTTTCTGTGTTAGTTTTTAATGATAACGAATCTAAAATTACCGATGCCGCCGTCAATTTATTTATCCAGATTTAATGAGAAATTTATAATGCGCTATTTCATACTAATGTTCACTTTCGTGTGTTCCTTTGTTGCAGCCCAACCAACTATTGTCCCACAATTACAGCAACAAGTTACGGATCTTACGAGTAGCTTAAACTCACAAGAAAAGAAAGAACTGACGCACAAGTTAGAATCTATTTCAATAATACCCAAGTGCAAATTGCTGTATTAATTGTTCCCACAACCAAAGACGAGACAATTGAACAATATGCTACAAGAGTTTTTGACAATTGGCGTTTAGGAGATGCCAAACGTAATGATGGGATACTGATCATTGTTGCCTGGTCAGATCGTACTGTCCGCATCCAGGTAGGTTATGGGCTGGAAGAAAAGGTAACCGATGCTCTGGCTGGAGATATCATCCGTAGCAACATGATACCCGCATTTAAACAACAAAAATTTGCTCAGGGATTAGAGCTAGCTATAAACGCTTTGAATAACCAACCCACTTCACAACACCAATATCCGACTAATCCTTCAGAAAGTGAATCAGCGTCTTCCAGTGATCATTATTACTTTGCTATTTTTTGGGTATTTGCAGTGATGTTCTTCCCTTTCTGGTTTTTTCATCAAGGCAGTAATTTTTGTCGCGCATGTAAAAGTTGAGTCTGTATTTCAGCAATCTATCTTTTAGATTTATTCCTGTTCTCCGATAAAATTTTTTCCATTGCTGTATTTTCCTTCTTTTTTACTTTCACCATATTTATGGTCTTTACCTGTTTATGTGTACTTCAGAAAAGAGCATCAGGTAAAAGTTATCATTCAGACAACAGCGGTTCCGGTGGAGGCTCAAGTGGCGGCGGATTTAGCAGCGGTGGCGGTTCTTCTGGAGGTGGCGGCGCATCCGGCCGCTGGTAACTCAACCATAAAAAATGCCAGCCCGGAGGCTGGCATTTTTAAATCAGATAAAGTCAGTCTTATGCCTGGCCTTTGATCTCTTTACGACCGTTGTACGGTGCTTTTTCGCCCAGAGCTTCTTCGATACGAATCAGCTGGTTGTATTTAGCAACACGGTCAGAACGGCTCATAGAACCAGTTTTGATCTGGCCTGCAGCAGTACCAACAGCCAGGTCAGCGATGGTAGCGTCTTCAGTTTCGCCAGAACGGTGAGAGATAACTGCAGTGTAGCCAGCATCTTTCGCCATCTTGATTGCAGCCAGAGTTTCGGTCAGAGAACCGATCTGGTTGAATTTGATCAGGATGGAGTTAGCGATACCTTTTTCGATACCTTCTTTCAGGATCTTGGTGTTGGTTACGAACAGGTCGTCACCAACCAGCTGGATTTTGTCGCCCAGAACTTTGGTCTGGTATGCGAAACCGTCCCAGTCAGATTCGTCCAGACCGTCTTCGATAGAAACGATCGGGTACTGTTTGGTCAGTTCTTCCAGGAAGTGAGTGAATTCTTCAGAGGTGAACGCTTTGTTGCCTTCGCCAGCCAGAACGTATTTACCATCTTTGTAGAATTCAGAAGCTGCGCAGTCCATCGCCAGAGTGATGTCTTTGCCCAGTTCATAACCAGCAGCTTTAACAGCTTCAGCGATAACAGCCAGAGCTTCAGCGTTGGAACCCAGGTTCGGCGCATAGCCACCTTCGTCACCAACAGCAGTGTTCATGCCTTTCGCTTTCAGAACTTTTGCCAGGTGATGGAAAACTTCAGAACCCATGCGGATGGCTTCTTTCACAGTTTTCGCGCCAACCGGCTGAATCATGAATTCCTGGATATCAACGTTGTTGTCAGCGTGCTCACCACCGTTGATGATGTTCATCATCGGAACCGGCATAGAGTATTTGCCCGGAGTACCGTTCAGTTCAGCGATGTGCTCGTACAGCGGCATACCTTTAGCAGCTGCAGCAGCTTTGGCGTTAGCCAGAGATACAGCCAGGATTGCGTTCGCGCCGAATTTGGATTTGTTTTCGGTGCCGTCCAGGTCGATCATGATCTTGTCAATGCCAGCCTGATCTTTAGCATCTTTGCCAATCAGCGCCTGAGCGATCGGGCCGTTTACCGCAGCAACAGCTTTGGTTACGCCTTTACCCAGGAAACGGGATTTGTCGCCATCGCGCAGTTCCAGAGCTTCACGGGAACCAGTAGAAGCACCTGACGGAGCAGCTGCCATACCGACGAAACCACCCTCCAGATGTACTTCGGCTTCAACAGTCGGGTTACCACGGGAGTCGATGATTTCACGACCGATGATTTTTACGATTTTGGACATTAGGTTTTCCTCAAGTCACTAGTTAAACTGAAACTCCAGACAAACAACGCGTACCCAGGGTACGCGTTGCCGTTCTAACTTTTTTACTTACTTCGCCTGACGTTTCTGGAACTCGCTGGCGGCTTTCACAAAGCCTGCAAACAGCGGGTGACCATCACGTGGAGTAGAAGTAAACTCCGGATGGAACTGGCAAGCCACGAACCACGGGTGATTCGGAACTTCGATGATCTCGACCAACTGATCATCCCCGGAACGGCCCGCAACGCGCAGACCTGCATCTTCAATCTGTTTCAACAGCATGTTGTTGACTTCGTAACGGTGACGATGACGCTCAACAATTGTCGGCGCATTGTACAGCTGGCGAACCAGGCTATCGTCAACCAACTGGCACTGCTGTGCGCCGAGACGCATGGTACCGCCGAGATCGCTCTTCTCGCTACGAACTTCAACGTTGCCGTTTTCATCGCGCCACTCGGTAATCAGCGCCACAACCGGGTACTTACAGTCTGGCACAAATTCCGTAGAGTTGGCGTTCTCCATGTTGGCAACATGGCGAGCGTAATCAATTAACGCCACCTGCATACCCAGGCAAATGCCCAGATAAGGAATATTGTTCTCACGCGCAAAACGCGCGGTCGTAATCATGCCTTCTACGCCACGATAGCCGAAACCGCCAGGTACGAGGATTGCGTCCAGACCTTTAAGGATTTCAACGCCGCGCGTTTCAACATCTTGTGAATCGATCAGTTTGATGTTGACGCTGACACGATTCTTCAGCCCACCGTGTTTCAGTGCTTCGATCACTGATTTATAAGCATCCGGCAGTTCAATGTACTTGCCGACCATACCGATGGTGACTTCACTTACCGGGTTCGCTTCTTCGAAGATAACCTGTTCCCATTCGGACAGATTCGCTTCCGGGCAGTTTAAGCTGAATCGTTTACAAATATAATCGTCCAGCCCCTGAGATTTCAACAGGCCCGGAATTTTATAGATGGAATCGACGTCTTTCAGAGAAATAACCGCTTTTTCCGGAACATTACAGAACAATGCAATCTTCGCACGTTCGTTCGCCGGAACAGCGCGATCTGAACGACAAATCAGGATGTCAGGCTGGATACCGATGGAGAGCAGCTCTTTTACAGAGTGCTGAGTCGGTTTGGTTTTGACTTCACCAGACGCTGCCATGTACGGCACCAGCGTCAGGTGCATAAACAGAGTGTGCTCACGGCCAATTTCAACAGCCATCTGGCGAATCGCTTCGAGGAACGGCAAGGATTCGATATCACCTACTGTACCGCCGATTTCTACCAGTACTACGTCATGACCTTCGCCACCTTCCAGCACGCGCTCTTTGATTGCGTTAGTGATGTGCGGAATAACCTGCACGGTTGCGCCGAGGTAGTCACCGCGGCGTTCTTTACGCAGAACGTCAGAGTAGATACGACCCGTGGTGAAGTTGTTGCGGCGGCTCATTTTGGTACGAATGAAACGCTCGTAGTGCCCCAGGTCCAGGTCGGTTTCAGCGCCGTCTTCAGTAACGAACACTTCCCCGTGTTGGATTGGGCTCATAGTACCTGGATCGACGTTGATGTACGGATCCAGTTTCATGATGGTCACATTGAGGCCACGGGCTTCAAGAATGGCTGCGAGGGAGGCTGCGGCAATGCCTTTACCCAGAGAGGATACGACCCCGCCGGTCACAAAAATATAGTTCGTTGTCATGCTGAACCTGAGAAGTTAGGTTGAAAAGACGATGGAATAACCAGGACGGGAAAGCAGTATACCCGAACATGACCTGTGCCACAAACTTTCATTATCCCTCCTCTTCGCCAGCGCACTATTGAAATCAGGAGTGAGAAAATAGCCCCTTTGGGGTAAATGTTTTTGACGCAAATCAAGCGCTTGTCATTTAAAAAATGACACAAATGGCGCTTGACCGCGTAATTCCCTTAGAGATCAATTTCCTGCCGTTTTACCTGTTGCCAGACTTCTTCCATTGTTTCGAGGTCAACACCTGTCATTTCCAGTCCACGCGCGGCAACAATACGCTCCACTTCGCGAAAACGACGCTCGAATTTTTCGTTCGCTTTTTGCAATGCGATTTCTGCTTTCGTCCCTAAATGGCGAGCCAGATTAACCGTGGCAAACAGCAGGTCCCCCATTTCCTCCTCCAGTTTAGCCTGGTCGACAACAGCCTGCCGCGCCTCGTACATCACCTCGTCGATCTCTTCGTAGACTTTATCAACCACCGGGCCAAGCGTCGTCCAGTCGAAGCCAACGTTGGCGCAACGTTTCTGGATTTTTTGCGCCCGCATTAAAGCCGGTAAACTACGAGGAATATCGTCCAGCGCCGAATGCTGCGCTTTCTGCGCGCGCTCTTCGGTTTTGATTTGCTCCCAACGGGCAAGCACTTCACTACTGTTTTCGGCAGAACTATCAGCAAAAACATGCGGATGGCGACGCTCTAATTTATCGCTAATAGCAGCGCAAATATCATTAAAGTCAAAGCGCCCTTCTTCCTGAGCCATTTGCGCGTAAAACACCACCTGGAATAGCAGATCGCCCAGTTCACCGCGAAGATCGTCAAAATCTTCACGGGCGATGGCGTCCAGCACTTCGTAGGTTTCTTCAAGGGTGTAAGGCGCAATGGTGGCAAATGTCTGCTCTTTATCCCACGGGCAGCCGTTTTCCGGATCGCGCAGGCGCTGCATAATAGTGAGCAAACGGTCGATTTGATTCATTGAATTGTCCTGAAAATTGCGGGTCTGTCAGGTGGAAACCTGTGACCAGAATAGAAGTGAGTTAGTAACACTACCCAATCAGTACGTTAATTTTGGCTTTAATGAGTTGTAATTCCTCTGGGGCAACTGTTCCTTTCTTCGTTGCTCCTCTTGCCCGCCAGGCGATACTTTTTACCTGATCAGCTAACGCTACGCCATCACGTTCCTGACCGGATAAAACAACTTCGAACGGATATCCTTTTGATTGCGTTGTACAAGGAACACACAGACACATACCTGTTTTGTTGTTGTACATGAAAGGACTCAGGACAACAGCTGGACGATGTCCAGCTTGCTCGCTACCTTTTGTCGGGTCAAAATCAACCCAAATCAGATCGCCCATATCGGGTACGTATCGGCTTACCATTACCAGACTTCCTTATCTTTCGGCTCTCCCCAGTCGATATTCTCGTGGAGGTTTTCCGGCGTGATGTCGTTGACCAGTTCAGCAAGCGTAAATACGGGCTCTTTACGCACTGGCTCAATAATTAATTTGCCATCCACCAGGTCAATCTTCACTTCATCATCAATATTCAGATTGAGCGCCTGCATTAACGTAGCCGGGATCCGCACCGCCGGTGAATTTCCCCAACGCTTTACGCTACTGTGGATCATAACCCTTTCCTCAAACCGCTATCATATGTAGATACAGTATATATCAATCTACATTGTAGATACGAGCAAATTTCTGCCTAACTCCCGTGCAACCGACGCGCGTCGATAACATCCGGCACCTGGTTGAGTTTACCCAGCACGCGGCCCAGCACCTGCAGGTTGTAAATCTCAATGGTCATGTCGATGGTCGCCAGTTGCTGTTTGGTGTCGCTACGGCTGGCAACGCCAAGTACGTTCACCTTCTCGTTGGCGAGAATGGTCGTGATATCACGTAACAACCCACTACGATCATTAGCCACCACGCGGACCACCAGCGAATATCCGGCGGAGTAGCTCTCGCCCCATACCGCGTCAACAATGCGTTCTGGCGCATGGGAGCGCAGTTCCGCCAGTTGTTCGCAATCGGCGCGGTGTACTGAAATACCGCGCCCCTGGGTAATGAAGCCGACAATCTCATCTCCAGGAATCGGCTGGCAGCAGCGCGCGATGTGGTGCATCAGGTTACCGACACCTTCAACCACCACACGACCGTTATCTTTACTGCGGTTTTGCGGCGTGTAGCTTTTTTGCTGAAGTTGCTTCAGCGCGGCGGCGTCCTGCTCTTCGGCACTCGGCTTATTAAATTGCGATTGCAGGAAGTTCACCATCTGATTGAGACGGATATCCCCGCCACCAATCGCCGCCAGCAACTCGTCGACATCATTGAAGTTGTAACGCGGCAGCAGATGTTTTTCTGCTTCTTTCAGGCTGATCCCCAGATGTTCCAGCTCGTCGTCAAGGATTTGCCGCCCAGCCAGAATGTTTTTGTCACGGTCCTGTTTACGGAACCAGGCGTGAATTTTCGAACGCCCACGGCTGGTTGTGACGTAACCGAGGTTTGGGTTTAACCAGTCACGGCTGGGGTTCGGCTGTTTCTGGGTGATAATTTCAATCTGGTCGCCCATCTGCAGCTGGTAGGTGAACGGCACAATGCGCCCGCCAATTTTTGCCCCAATGCAGCGGTGTCCGACATCACTGTGGATGTGGTAAGCGAAGTCCAGCGGCGTTGATCCCGCAGGCAAATCAACGACATCACCTTTCGGCGTAAAGACGTACACTCGGTCGTCAAAGACCTGGCTGCGTACTTCGTCGAGCATTTCGCCGGAATCAGCCATCTCTTCCTGCCATGCAATCAGTTTACGCAGCCAGGCAATCCGGTCTTCATGTCCCGAACGTGCGCCGCCAGCAGCCGCGCCCTCTTTATATTTCCAGTGCGCAGCAACACCCAACTCTGCATCTTCATGCATCTGTTTGGTGCGGATTTGGATCTCAACGGTTTTGCCACCTGGCCCCAGAACCACGGTATGAATAGACTGATAACCGTTTGGTTTCGGGTTAGCGACGTAATCGTCAAACTCATCCGGCAGGTGGCGATAGTGAGTGTGCACTATCCCCAGTGCGGCATAACAATCCTGTAAACGCTCGGCGACAATACGTACCGCACGCACATCAAACAGCTCATCGAAGGCGAGGTTCTTTTTCTGCATTTTGCGCCAGATACTGTAGATGTGTTTCGGACGACCATACACTTCAGCTTTAACGCCTTCAGCTTTCATCTCAGCGCGCAGATGGCCGACAAACTCTTCGATATAGTGTTCGCGGTCGAGACGGCGTTCATGCAGCAGTTTTGCGATGCGTTTGTATTCGGTCGGGTGGAGATAACGGAAGCAGTAATCTTCCAGCTCCCATTTCAGTTGCCCAATCCCAAGACGGTTCGCCAACGGCGCGTAGATATTGGTGCACTCTTTTGCCGCCAGTACGCGTTCATCTTCCGGCGCATCTTTTACTTCGCGCAGATGAGCAATACGCTCCGCCAGTTTGATGACCACGCAGCGAAAATCATCGACCATCGCCAATAACATCCGGCGAACGTTATCGACCTGTTCGGAGGAAACAGAATCAGTGTGCGTCGCTT
>OLOC01000250.1_pt1 | contig 47218 bp, 36 predicted proteins | sample 1643111 | NCBI WGS metagenome assembly OLOC01 (sample SAMEA3136633, study PRJEB25190) | human gut metagenome
CCTGTGCGGACTGCATATTTCTCAAAAATACGCATATTCGGCGTTGTTTTTCTTGTATCCAGAAGCTTGATCTTACTTCCTTTCAGATAACCCGCCACCGTATGTGTATACGTTGCGATTCCACTCATTCTCTGTAAATAATTAAGCGCCACACGCTCTCCGGATAACAGTACGCGGATATCTCCTCTTACTTTTCCCATCAGCTGTCCTTTTTTCACTTCATCTCCGTCTTTGCAGAAAAAAGCCACTTCTGTATCTGCATCCAGCAGTTCAAATACCCGTTTGAAAACATCCAGTCCTGCGATCACGCCATCCTGCTTGCAGATCAGTTCCACTTCTCCGTCTACCGCCTCCGGCATCACCGCATTCGTGCTGACATCTTCGCTTGATATATCTTCTTTTAACGCCTCCAGTATCAGATGATCTGCCTGAAGTGTCATTGAAATCTTATTCATCTTTGTTCCTCCTACGCTGTCTCTTTTTCCATCCGTGCATATTCTTCCGTAATGCAGTTCGCCGCACGCTTCGCAAATACCAGACTTTCCAGCAGTGAATTGCTTGCAAGACGGTTCGCTCCATGTACACCGTTGCAACTTGTCTCTCCTACTGCAAATAAATGCGCCATCGATGTATGACTGTTCCGGTCTACCCAGATACCGCCCATAAAATAATGCTGTGCCGGAACTACCGGAATACATTCTTTTGTCACATCATAGCCTTCTTCCAGACAATGCTCATAAATATTGGGAAAATGCTTTAAAATCGTCTCACTCGGAATGTGCTCCATAGAAAGCCATACATATTTTGTGCCATCCTTTGCCATCTGCTCCCGGATTGCCTTTGTCACAACGTCCCTCGGCAGCAATTCATTTACAAAACGTTCTTTATCTTTATTATATAATACAGCGCCCTCTCCACGTACAGATTCGGAGATCAGGAAACGTCTGCCCGGCTTCTCGGAATATAATGTTGTCGGATGGATCTGCACATAGTCCAGATGCTCCAGACGGATATCATGTTTCTTCGCAACTTCCAGTGCATCTCCTGTTAAATGTGGGAAATTCGTAGAATGTTCATACAGACCACCGATACCACCGCTTGCAAAAATCGTATAATCCGCTTCGATCTTTAACTGATCTCCATCCTGCTCTGCCGCATAAATGCCACAGCATTTACCAGCTTCTTCTATAATATCTGTCATTGTTGTATATTCCAGAATCTCGACATTCGCTCTCTTCTTAACCTGAGCAAGCAGTTTGCTCGTAATCTCTTTTCCGGTAACATCTTCATGGAAGAGAATACGCGGTTTGGAATGTGCACCTTCTCTTGTATAACAGAACTCGCCGTTCTTCTTCTCAAAATCTACTCCGTAAGATACCAGATCATCAATAATCTCTCTGGAACTGCGGATCATAATGTCTACGGATTCTTTCCGGTTTTCATAATGTCCGGCTTTCATTGTATCTTCAAAATAACTATCATAGTCTGTCTCATCTCTCATTACACAGATTCCTCCCTGTGCCAGAAATGAATCACTACTTTCTAAATCTGCCTTTGTCAACATCAGAATCCGCTTATCTTCCGGGAGATTCAACGCATGAAACAGACCGGATACTCCGGTTCCGACGATAACCACATCCACTTTTCTCTCTTTCACTCTTATCCCTCCTAATTATATAGCAAGAGCAATTTTTTATTTTGCAAGCTGTAACATACGCTCCAGCGGAAGCTTCGTCTTCTCGCGAAGTTCTGCATCAACGTGTACTTCATTCTCTCCGGTCTGAAGGACATGCAGAACCTTGTCCAATGTAACCTTCTTCATATTCGGACATACCGGAACACTCTTTGGATAATAAAATTGTTTCTCCGGATTCTGACGCTTAAGCTCATATCCGACACCTTCTTCTGTGCAGATGATAAATTCCTCCTTCTCACTTGCTGTCGCATACTGGATAATTCCTTTTGTACTGCCTATGTAATCCGCATGCTTCAATACCCCCTGGTTACATTCCGGATGTGCCAGCACTTCTGCTTCCGGATGCAAAGCTTTCTGTTCAAGAATTTCATCCTCTTCCATCCGCTCATGTGTCGGACAGAAGCCTTCATTATATATAAAATGTTTTTCCGGCACCTGCTCTGCAATGTGGTGTGCCAGATTACGATCCGGGATAAAGAAAATGTTCTTCTGTGGAAGTGCTTTTACAATCTTCACTGCATTGGAAGATGTAACACAGACATCGGAATATTTCTTAAGCTCTGCTGTAGAGTTGATATAACAGACAACCGCCAGGTCATCATATTCCGCACGCACCTTCTGGATTGTCTCCACATCTGCCATATGTGCCATCGGGCAGTCTGCATCTGCTGCCGGCATTAATACGGTCTTATGAGGACTTAAGATCTTCGCACTCTCTCCCATGAATCCAACACCGCAGAATACGATCAGCTGTGCGTCCAGATCTACCGCTACTCTGCTCAGATAAAAGGAATCCCCGATATAATCTGCTATCTGCTGCACTTCCGCCGGCACATAATAGTGAGCCAGGATCACTGCGTTCTTTTCTTTTTTTAATTTCTTTATCTCTTCAATTACTGACATTGCTCCGTCACCTCATTTATTTAAAGTCATACTATTATACCATACTGTCTTACAGGTGACAAGACACTTGTACGCAACATATGTTTACTGTCAATTACATTAGAATATGGTATGAAAATTTAAAAATTCATGAATAAGTGTGCGTTTCACTGCCCTTCCCGCTTGAATCCTGCCGCCGGATATGCTATACTATCACCCGTTATAACCCCACAAAAACAAGGTCTTATTGGGTTGACCGCCGATTTCCGGCGTAGGTCATATACCAACTGTATATGCCTCCGTGGCATTCGTCAGACATTCATGCAAGCATGCCGCCTGACTCATTGCTGCGCGAAAATGAATCGAGTGTTCGTGACCTTCCACTCGTAAAACAAAACTAGAGGAGAGAATTTCATATGAAGAACAAGAATGTAGCATTTATGACTCAGGCAGCGATGATCGCTGCAATCTACGTGGTGCTTACTTATGTATTTGCACCATTTTCATTCGGAGAAGTACAGATACGTATTGCAGAAGCACTTACGATCCTTCCGGTATTTACACCGGCAGCGATTCCTGGACTTTTCGTTGGATGTATTGTTGGAAACATTCTCGGAGGAGCAATCCTGCCGGATATCATTTTCGGAAGCATTGCAACTTTGATCGGAGCATTTTTTACTTATCAGCTTCGTAACAAAAACCGTTTCCTTGCACCGTTACCACCGATTATTGCTAACACAGTAATCGTTCCGTTTGTACTTCGTTACGGATATGGAGTAGCACTTCCGATTCCGTTTATGATGTTGACAGTTGGTGTCGGAGAAGTTGTCGGATGTGGTGTGCTTGGATTAGTCCTTTATACTGCATTGAATCGTTATAAAAATGTAATTTTTAAAACAGCATAAGAAGATGTAAAAAGCGGACAGACTGAAAAGCTATTCAGCCTGTCCGTTTTTTATACTATTGTTGTGTATACAATCGTAGAATTTTACAAATTTGAGTGGAGATATATTTATGGAAAAGTGGATAAGAATCTTCTATAATATAAAAAGAGAAACTGTAACCAGATGAAAGTTTGACAGTAAGTGAAAAAAGGAGAAATATGAAATATACAGTTGTTGTTGCTGATGATGAGGAGGAAATCCGCAGAAGTCTTGTTCGCAGGGTAAAGTGGGAAGAGATTGGTTTTGAAGTGGTCGGGGAAGCTGAAAATGGTGCAGACGCGCTGGAACTGGTTGAAAAGCTGGAACCAGATCTGCTCCTTACCGATATCAAGATGCCATTTTTATCGGGGATTGAGCTGGCACGGGCGGTCAGGGAAGTTCGCCCGATGGTACAGATCGCATTTTTAAGTGGATTTGATGATTTTACCTATGCGCAGCAGGCAATTCAATATAATATTGTAAGTTATATGCTGAAGCCGATTTCAGCAAAAGAGATCGAGGCGGAATTGATAAAGATTAAAAAAGCCATGGATCAGCGAGTGGAAGAATTTACAAAAGAAAGAAAAGAGAAGCTGGACATCCGCAAGACGCAATTCCTTATTCCGCTTTTGCTCGACAGCTTTCAGAATGAACGGGTGTCCGAAGAGGCACTTCTTGAGCGGGCAGAGGAATGTGAGCTGATCCGTAATCCAAAGCCGGATAATATGCAGTACGTGGTGCTTGTAACCGGAATCCGTGATGCAAATGGAAAGGATCAGACAAGCTATAGCAGTGTAAATGCAGTTGATATGATCTTGAAAAAATATGTTCATTATGTAAGCTGCCATCTGGAAGGAAGAGTGGTATCGCTGATCGCGACGACTCCGGGAGGTATGGGTAAGTATTTACATATTATTGTAGAAGAAATTGTTCAGAGTGTGGAGCGTATTATGGGATATTGCTGTCAGGTCGGGGTAAGCAGGAGTGTGAATACTCTTGGAAAATGCAGAGAGAGCTATCTGGAGGCAATGAATGCGCTCAGTTATTCCAGAAAGGATAAAAGCAGTGTCTATTTCATTTCCGATGCAGAGCACGGATCGGGATTGGAACAGGGAGAAATACAGGAAATTACAGCAACGATGGAGAATTTTTTACGTGGTGGAATGGCAGAGGATCTGGAGATTTATCTGGATGATCTGGAAAAGAAACTGCGAAATGGAGGCAAGAATACACTGGTACTTAGTACGATACTTTTGACCGAGATCGGGGCGGCAGTATATAAGGTTATTTATATGGCAATCGGGGAATGTGGTGTAGAAGTTCTTCAGAAAAAATATTCCATGCAGCAGATGCGTGAAATGGAACGTATGGCAGAGAATTTTCAGATCATAAAAAGGCTGTGTATGGAGGCTAAAAAAATGCTTATGGATCAGAGAAAGAAGAGCAGCGAGGTGATCTGCGAGCAGGCAGTGCAGATCATACAGGACCGCTATGCCCAACAGGATCTGTCTGTTATGATCATCAGTGAAGAGATCGGGGTGTCGCCGAATTATCTCAGCAGTCTGATAAAAAAGACGACAGGCAGTTCAATGGTTGAGATCCTGACGAAAAAACGAATTGAAAAGGCAATGGAGCTTCTGCAGTGTACCGGTATGAAGATCGGTGAGATTACAGAGCTGTGTGGTTATAAGGATCAGTATTATTTCAGCCACTGCTTCAAAAAGCTGACTGGAGTATCACCGAACAAATACAGGAGGGAACATGAACAGGCGTAAAAAAGAAGCAGATCAGCACAAGGGATGGAATATATCTATTTCCGGTGTGTTTATTGCAATGGTAATGGGAATCGTCCTGATTTCGGTAGTGGCTGCAACGCTTATTTTTGTTCAGATTTACCGGAATGCAATGGAGCAAAGTGCAGTGACAAGCAGTTCCCAGAGCTGTGAACAGGTACAGAATACGGTTGAGAATTATACACAGGATATGCGGATCATACTGGAAGGGATCGTGGCGAGAATGCGTCATGAGAATAATCATTCTGAGGAATATATCCAGAATCTGGTAAATATCCGTTCCGATGTAGTAGCGGTAACAATCTGTGGTGAAGATGGGGAGCTTCTGCGTTACTGGAACAGGGGGCAGAAGCTGAAAGAGAATTATCGCATTGTTCAGAGTATCGAAATGGAAGATGACGATGGCAGGCTGCGTATAACCAAACCATATGTGGAATCTTTGTTTGAGGGATATTATCCATGGGTTGTAACCGTTTACCAGAAGATTCAGAAAGAAGACGGAACCAGTATACAGGTAAATATTGACATCCGTTTTTCTGACATTGCCAATTATGTTGATGATGTAGGGATCGGGCAGCACGGCTATGCCTATATTGCGGACAAAAAAGGCAATCTGATCTATCATCCACAGCAGCAGCTCATTTATTCCGGGTTAAAAGAAGAGAAGGGAATGGATTTAAAAGAAGGGACACATATTCAGGAACAGGCGATCTATACTGTGAAAAATCTGGAGAACTGTGACTGGAAAATTGTAGGTGTCTGCTATGTAGATGAAATGATTACGGAGAAGGTAAGCAGTGCGGTATCCAGACTTCTGATCGTCCTGTGTCTGGTTATGGGAGCAGTCTTTCTTCTCGGATGGGCATTTTCAGAACTGTTCTCAGCACCGGTAAGGCAGCTTGCTGATGACATGCACCGGTTTGAAAAAAATGCTGAAAATTTTGTATTTGAGCCGATGGCGGGAACTACAGAGATCACGACTTTATCCAACTCGTTTGAACACATGGTTGTGAAGATCCAGAAGCTGATGGAGCAGGTCAGACAGGAAGAAATCACACTGCGGAAAACAGAGCTGAAAGCGCTTCAGGCGCAGATCAATCCACATTTCCTGTATAATACACTGGATGCGATTGCATGGATGTGTGAAGACGGGAAAAATGAAGATGCAGAAGAGATGGTTACGGCACTTGCAAGGCTGTTCCGTATCAGTATCAGTAAAGGGCATGAGCTGATTCCGATCGAAAAAGAAGTGGAACATGCAAAGAGTTATCTGAAGATTGAAAATTATCGGTATAAGAACAAATTTACCTATTCATTTGAGGTGGAAGAGTCGTGTCTTTCGTATCTTTGTAACAAAATTACTTTGCAGCCAATTATCGAGAATGCAATTTATCATGGTGTAAAGCAGATGATCGATGAGGGTGAGATCTGGATTCGTATTTTTGAGGACGGAGAAGATATTATTTTCCAGGTGGAGGATAACGGAATCGGTATGACGGAAGAACAGTGCCGGGAGATTCTGCGCAAAGAGCCGGGAGACCGTACCGGAATCGGAATCAAGAATGTAAATGACCGGATCAAGATTTATTTTGGAAGCAATTATGGACTGAATATCACAAGTGAGCTGGATGAAGGAACCTGTGTGACGATCCGTATGCCGAAGGTCAGGGAGGAAGAATATGAGAAAAAGTAGAAGAAAACCATTTATTGCAATTGATGCAGGTGTGATCCTACTTGCAATTCTGTTTTTTGTCCTGACGGGTGACGGACTTGGGGAAGGAAAAGAAGGCAGTACAAATAGCGTCATCGAGAAGAAAAAAGTAGTGTTTCTGACAAAATCCATGGATTCTTCTTTCTGGCAGTCTGCATATGCGGGAGCCGGTGCGGCAAGTGCGGAATATAATCTGGATCTGGTGTGCGAAGGACCGGATGGAGACGGTGAGGAAGATTATGAGGCGCAGAATGAAATGATAGACCGGGCAATCCGGGAACAGGTAGATGCACTTCTGTTCTCTGCCATTGATTTTGAAAAGAATGCGGAAGCAATCGACCGTGCGGCAAAGGCAGGAATCAGAATTGTGGTTGTGGACAGTCCGGTAAACAGTGAGGCTGTGGAATGCTATATTGGTACAGACAATTATGAAGCCGGATGTATGGCAGGAGAAGAAGTGCTTGGTAATCCGGCGGAAAATCTAAATATCGGAATCGTAAATTTTGATAAGAGTACGGAGAACGGGCAGCTTCGTGAAAAGGGATTCCGGGATACGGTTCTTAATGATGACCGGGCAAATATTACGGCGTCCATCAATGTGAAGTCTACGATCACCGACGCAAGAGAGGGCACCGAGAGGATGTTGCTTGACAATCCGCAGATCAATGTGATCGTGACATTTAATGAATGGACAACACTTGGAGTCGGGGATGCGGTAGAAGCACTTGGCGCCGGAGAGCGGACGCAGGTTGTTGCGTTTGACAGTAACGTAAAATCCATTGGAATGCTGGAAAAAGGAAATGTAGATGCGCTGATCGTCCAGAACCCATATGCGATGGGATACCTGGGGATTGAGCAGATCAATACACTACTGAATGGTCAGAAGCCGGAAAAGAAAGAGACGGCAACCAGCAGTATTCTGGTGACAAGAGAAAATATGTATGATGATAAGAGCCAGAAGGCGCTGTTTTCATTTGAAGAAAAGTAACGGGTGGAATGTTTGTAGCTGCTCGGAAGTATAGAAGCTGTAGTCTGAAAAATATTTGGACTACAGCTTTTTAAAGAATTGGGCATTTGAAACATTTATGGACGAAATTAAGTAAAAATTTATATAAACGTTGAAATTCACAAACTCCTCGTAGTTTTTCACATGGGTGTTTTATTCCCTTCTTGTTATACTCGTATCATCAAGTAAACGTTATACAAGGAGGAACGAAATTATGAAAAGAAGAATTGTAGCAGCGATGCTCGCAGGTGTGATGGCACTTGGAATGCTTGCAGGATGCGGGGGCTCCGGTAAGAGTGACAGTGATGGTGGAAGCAGTGATAAGAAATCATCAGACGCTAATATCGCAGTATTCTACTATACCTATTCTGATACTTATATCGCATCTGTCCGTACAGCACTCGATGCAAAACTTGACGAGATGGGTGTTGAATATCAGGACTATGATGGAAACAGTAACCAGACAACACAGAACGAACAGATTGATACAGCGATCCAGACAGGTGCTACAGCACTGATCGTTAACATCGTTACATCCGGTTCTGTAGATGCTTCTTCACAGATCGTTGAAAAAGCAGAAGCAGCAGGAATCCCGGTTATTTTCTTCAACCGTGCGATCGAAGATGACAAGACAGAAGGCGATGTACTTGGAAGCTATGACAAGTGTGCATTTGTAGGAACAGACGCTCCGGAAGCAGGACATATGCAGGGCGAAATGATCGGTAACTATGTAGTAGAACATTTTGATGAAATGGATCTCAACGGAGATGGAAAGATCTCTTACGCAATGTTCATGGGACAGCTCGGAAATGCAGAAGCTATTTATCGTACACAGTTTGCTGTAGAAGATGCAGATAAGATCATCACAGACGCCGGCAAACCGGCACTGGAATACTTTGACGCTTCTAACAGTGACAAATATCAGGTTGACCAGGATGGTAACTGGAGTGCAACAGCAGCTAACAACTATATGACAACCAACCTTTCCCAGTACAACGAAGGAAGCAATAACATGATCGAACTTGTTATCTGCAACAATGACGGTATGGCAGAGGGTGCAGTCTCAGCTCTGAATGATAAGGGATACAACCTTGGAACAGGCAAAGACTGCAAGATGATCCCGGTATTTGGTGTTGATGCTACAGACGCAGCAAAACAGCTGATCGCTGATGGCAAGATGACAGCAACTGTTAAACAGGATGCAGATGGTATGGCAGCTTGTATCGCAGACCTTGCTAAGAATGCAGCAGGTGGAAAAGATCTGATGGATGGAACAGATTCTTACAATATTTCCGAAAAAGTAAGCAACAAGATCTTCATTCCTTACCAGGAATACTCAGGAAAATAAAATGTAAAAAATAAAGGTGGCGGCCAGGTGGTTGGCCAGCCACCTTTTCTAAAGTTGTGACGCAGCCGGATGGAACTGCATAGCGGCAGGTTCGAAAGGTATGCGAGATTAGAAGATGAGAGACAGGAGGACAGCTATGAAACAGGATGTTTTACTGCAGATGACGGATATCTGTAAAGAATTTCCGGGCGTAAAAGCATTAGATCATGTGTCCCTGACAGTTAAAGCAGGCACTGTCCATGCACTGATGGGTGAAAATGGAGCCGGAAAGTCAACACTGATGAAATGCCTTTTTGGAATTTATGACAAAGACAGTGGCAAGATTGAGCTGGAGGGAAAAGAGATTAATTTCAAGAATTCGAAAGAAGCTCTTGAAAATGGAGTTGCAATGGTTCACCAGGAACTGAACCAGGCGCTCAAAAGAAACGTCATGGATAATCTCTGGCTCGGACGTTACCCGAAAGTGGGCGGCGTCATGGTAAATGAGAAAAAAATCTATGACGACACAAAAAAAGTATTTGAAGAATTGAAAATTGATGTAGATCCGAAAAGGATCATGAGTACGATGCCGGTATCACAGAGACAGATGGTAGAGATTGCAAAAGCAGTATCTGTGAATGCAAAAGTCATCGTATTTGATGAGCCGACTTCTTCCCTTACAGAGCAGGAAGTAGAGCATCTGTTTGATATCATTGAGATGCTGAAAAAGAGAGGATGCGGAATCATTTACATTTCACATAAAATGGCAGAGATCAAACGGATTTCAGACGAAATCACGATCATGCGTGACGGAACCTGGGTAGCAACCGAGAAAGCAGATGATCTGGAGATGGATGATATCATCCGCCTGATGGTTGGACGTGAGCTTACCAATCAGTTCCCGCCAAAGACAAATAAACCGGGCGATGTAGCGCTTGAAGTGGAACACCTTTCCGGAATGTATTCGATCCTGAATGATGTTTCCTTCAAAGCAAGAAAAGGAGAAATTCTTGGAATTGCCGGACTTGACGGAAGTGGGCGTACAGAAACTCTGGAGACAATTTTTGGAATTGCAACCAGGAAATCAGGAACGATAAAACTTGACGGAAAACAAGTCAGCAATAAGAATGCACAGGATTCGATCAAGAACGGATTTGCACTTCTGACAGAAGAGAGAAGAGCAACCGGTATCTTCGGCATCCTGAACATTCGTGAAAATACCGTTATCTCCAGCTTAAAGAGACACAAAAAAGGATTTTATCTGAGTGAAAAATCCATGAAAGAAGATACGCAGAAATATATTGATGCGCTGCGGACAAAGACACCGTCGCAGGAGACAAAGATCCGTGCACTTTCCGGTGGAAACCAGCAGAAGGTTATCCTTGGAAGATGGCTTCTTACCGATCCGGAAGTACTGCTTCTGGATGAGCCGACAAGAGGAATCGATGTCGGTGCAAAGTATGAGATCTATCAGCTCATCATCGATCTTGCGAACCGCGGCAAAGTAGTTATCGTAGTTTCTTCAGAAATGCCGGAGCTTCTCGGAATCTGTGACCGTATCATGGTTATGTCCGGTGGAAGACTTGCCGGAGAGATTGACGCAGAAGAGGCGACACAGGAACTGATCATGACTTACGCAGCAAAGTATGTGTAATTTTCAAACAAAAAGAAGGAGGCTTCCCAGATGAAAGCATTTGCAAATATAAAATCACGCTATGCAGAATACAAAGCACTGGATTCCGCAGACAAGGTAAAAGCGTGGAAAGAAGGACTTATCAATAATGCGATTTATCTTCTGATCATTATCGCAGTTATTTACACTTACACACAGAACAGCAGATTCCTGAGCGTGGCATCTATTGTTAACATTATCTCGCTGTCTGCAGCGAACATTCCGATCGCGTGTGGTATTGCAGGAACGATCGTACTTACCGGTACAGACCTTTCAGCCGGACGTGTTGTAGGTCTTACAGCATGTATTTCTGCATCACTTTTGCAGTCAGTAACTTATGCAACCAAAATTTTCCCGGATCTTCCGGTTCTTCCGATACCACTGGTTATTCTGATCGTAATCGTAGTCGGAGGTATTGTTGGATGGGTAAATGGATTCTTCGTAGCGAAATTCCACTTACATCCATTCATTGTAACACTGGCAACACAGCTGATTGTATACGGAATTCTTCTGATGTACATTATGCTGAACGGTAACAACGGACAGCCACTTTCCGGACTGGACAAATCCTTTAAGAATTTTGTAACAGGAAGTTTCTTAAAGATCCGTGGCGTTCCGATACCGAACTATGTATGGTACGCTTGTGTCGTAGTTGTATTCATGTGGTTCATGTGGAATAAGACAACATTTGGAAAGAATATGTTCGCAGTTGGTTCCAACCCGGAAGCTGCCAATGTATCTGGTGTAAATGTTATGAGAACAACCATTCTGGTACATACACTTGCAGGATGCATGTATGGTATCACTGGATTCATTGAATCTGCACGTATCGGTTCCAACCAGGCAAATACAGGTCTGAACTACGAGTGTGATGCGATTGCTGCCTGTGTAATCGGTGGTGTATCTTTTGTAGGTGGTACCGGTAAGATCAGCGGCGTTGTTTTAGGGGTGTTCATTCTGAGAATCATCTTCGTTGCACTGCAGTTCCTGGCAGTAAGTCAGAATATGCAGTATGTGATCAAAGGTCTGATTATTCTGATCGCATGTGCAATTGATATGAGAAAATATCTGGTAAGAAAATAAAAAGAAAAGGCTGGGAAATGTTATGGACGAGAATAAGATGCCGGAGAATGACGGATGGAAGAAAAATGCAAGACTGGCGATTTATGCAATGGCCGGGTTTTATCTGCTGACACTGGCATACCAGATGTTCAGGGCGATTTCCACAAGTCATGGTAATGAACAGCTTGTTATGATCGTGGCGACGATTCTGTTTCTGATCGTAGGTGTTGGACTGATCGGGTTTGGAACTATAAATGTCTACAAAAATATGAAAAAGAATCAGAGTACAGATAAAGATCGTAATGAGGAATAGCTCATAACGAGGACGAGACCTCAAAACAAAAAGACAGGAGAGTAATAGCACCCCCCTGTCTTTTTGTGTCTATAAAGAGGAATAAAAACATTGGAGGAAAAGATGAAAACAAGAAAAAGGTATGTCCGTGCCGGGGCTGCCTGCCTTGCGGCATTGCTCACGGTACAGGGAATGACATTGCCTGTGGAGGCAGGTGAAGAGGTGAAAGTAAGATCCAATTCACAGACACAGATGAGTTCAGATCCGGAAGCGGTTTACGTAAGTAATTACGGGAAATCGACGGATCAGAGAACGATCAATTTTGACAGTAATTGGAAATTCAATCTGGGAGATGTGGAAAATGCGCAGACAGCAAATTTCGACGACTCGAAATGGCGCCAGGTTTCGCTTCCGCATGACTACAGCATTGAACAGGATTATTCAAAATCTATGGAAGCAGAAAGTGGATATCTTCCAGGGGGAACAGGATGGTACCGGAAAAGTTTTACCATAGATAAAGCTGCGGAAGGAAAAGAGATCCGTGTTGATTTTAGCGGTGTTTATATGAATGCATCTGTATGGGTAAATGGAGAAAAGCTTGGAACACATCCATACGGATATACACCATTTTCATTTGACATAACAGACTATGTGAAATATGGTGAGGAAAATACAATTGCAGTAAAGGTGGAGAACAAGACGCCTTCAAGCAGATGGTATTCCGGAAGTGGTATTTACAGAAGTGTAAATCTGACCATGACAGAAAAGGTTCATGTGGATCTTGAGGGGACGCAGATTACGACTGAGAACCTGAAAGCAGAACAGGGTGGAACTGTCAATATGGATGTCCGCACACAGGTTGTGAATGATTCTGAAGATGAACAGGATGTAACCTTGACGCACACGGTATTTCCAAAAGGCGCAGATGAAAGTGCAGCAATCGGAACAGTGACAACCGAAGCTAAAACTGTTGCATCCGGAGAAAGTGATGAAATCGAAATAACACTTGAGGCACAAAGTCCGGCGCTCTGGAGTGTGGACAGTCCGACACTTTATACTGTAAGAACAGAAGTAAAGCTTGGAGAAAATACAGTAGATGTTTACGATACAGAATATGGTTTCCGGTATTTTGATTTTGATAACAATACAGGATTTTCGCTGAACGGACAGAATACAAAACTAAAAGGTGTATGTATGCATCATGATCAGGGAGCACTTGGTGCAAAGGCAAATGCCCGCGCAATTGCAAGACAGATTGAGATCCTGAAGCAGATGGGGTGTAACACGATTCGAGTGACACATAACCCTGCAGCTGATGAGCTGATCCAAGCATGCAATGAGCAGGGGATGTTGGTGATCGATGAAGCTTTCGATACCTGGCTTTATGCAAAAAATGGAAACAGTAATGACTATGCAAAATGGTTCAATCAGAAAATCGACGGGGACAATCAGATTTTAGGTGCAGGGGACGGTATGACCTGGGCACAGTTTGACCTGACAGCAATGGTGAAGAGAGGATACAATGCACCATCAATCATTATGTGGTCTCTTGGAAATGAGGTTATGGAAGGAATCAGCGGTGGCGTTTCCAATTATCCGGCAACTGCCCAGCAATTGGTGAACTGGGTAAAAGAGCTGGATACAACAAGACCGATGACAACCGGAGATAACAAGCTGAAAGCCAACTGGAGTGAAGCAGAAAGTATTGGCAATACATTAAATGCAGCAGGTGGAACCGTTGGATTTAACTATTGCGCAGGCTGGCAGTATGACAACTGGCATAAATTGCATCCAGAATGGCTGATGTACGGTTCTGAGACTGCTTCTGCGATCAACAGCCGTGGAATCTATAATCGGATCAACGGTGGAAGCCAGACTTCCGACAAGCAGCTTACATCCTATGATAATTCTGCTGTAGGCTGGGGCAGTGTAGCAAGTGATGCATGGTATACAACGATTACAAGAGATTACCTTGCAGGAGAATATGTCTGGACCGGATTTGATTATATCGGTGAGCCGACACCTTGGAATGGAACCGGAGCAGGATCAGTAGGAAGTTGGCCGGCACCGAAGAGCTCTTACTTTGGTATCGTGGATACCGCAGGCTTTGCGAAAGACAGCTATTACTTCTATCAGAGCCAGTGGAATGATCAGGTGCACACCTTACATGTACTTCCGGCATGGAATGAAAATGTAGTCTATAAAGACAACAGTGGAAAGGTTCCGGTAGTTGTATATTCGGATGCAGCATCGGTCGAGTTGTTCTTTACGCCGGCAGGTGGAGAAAGACAGTCTCTTGGAAAGAAAGCATTTACACAGAAAACAACAGCTGCAGGTTATACCTATCAGATTTACGAGGGAGAAGATAAGAACGGAACCGAGCATAAGAATCTTTATCTTACCTGGAAGGTTCCGTATGCGGATGGAACACTGGAGGCCGTTGCATATGACGCAGATGGAAATATCATTGAAAATACAGACGGACGTTCCAGCGTGACAACGACTGGCGAAGCTGCAAAATTGCAAATGTCAGCAGACAGAACCGAGATTGCTGCGGATGGAAAAGATTTATCTTATGTGACAGTTGATGTGACAGACCAGAATGGAAATATTGTTCCGGATGCAGAAAACCGCGTTACATTTAACGTAGAAGGTGATGGAGTTCTGGTTGGTGTAGATAACGGAAGCTCTCCGGATCACGATTCTTATCTTGCAGATAACAGAAAAGCATTCAGTGGAAAAGTTCTGGCAATCGTGCAGTCTACGAAAACTGGTGGTTCATTTACTGTGACAGCTACGGCAGATGGACTGGAAAGTGCAGCAGCAACCGTCACAACTTATTCTGTATCAGATGGCACACCAGAAGAAAAAGAGATCGACAGTTTCTGGATGTCAAAGACCTATTATGTCAAGACTGGAAATATCCCGGTACTTCCGACAACGATTGAAACTCGTTATACTGATGGAAGCAAAGAAAGCAAAGCAGTGACATGGGATGCGATCGGAGAGGAGATGGTACAGCAGTCAGGAAACTTTAATGTGCAGGGGCAGATTGAAGGACATCAGGTAACAGTCAATGTAAATGTTATTGATGAAGTTGGAGGACTTCTGAATTACTCAACCTCAACACCAGTTGGAACTGTACCGATTCTTCCGGAATCCAGGCCGGCGGTTCTTACAGACGGAACCATTCTGACCGCTTCATTTGGAGTAAACTGGGATGACATATCGGCTGATCAGCTTGCAGAAGAAGGAATTGTTACGGTAAATGGGACAGCAGATGTACTCGGTGATGAAATTCCGGTAAGTGCAACAATCCGTGTACAGACAGAGCAGATCACAGTTGGAAGCAGCGTGTCCGGAAAGGTAATGAATCTGACACAGAGCATTCCGGAAGGCGAACAGTCAGATACACTTTCTGCAATTGTGGACGGATCAACAACAATCAGTGATAACACAAGTGGAGGAGCAAACCCGACTGCATGGAGCAACTGGCAGAGTTCCCAGAATGGTAATAGTAAAGCAGAGATCACATTTGAGTATGCAACCCAGCAGAGACTAGGACAGATTGTGATGCATTTTGCAAAGGACAGCGGAAGTATGCGTTATCCGGATGCAGGAACAACAGAGATTCTGGTTTCAGAGGATGGAACCAACTGGAACAAGCTTGCAGTAACGGAGACGATCGGGGAAGAAAGTGGACGGGTAAAACCATATACGTATGATTTCACACCGACGACAGCGACTTTTATCAAATTCAAGCTTACGAACGCAAGTGCATCGACAGGAACCGGATGGAAACCTTGTACTGCACTTACTGAGATCGAGTTGAAGGTGGCACAGGGAAGCTTCGTATCGAATACGACAGCGAAGCTGGAAGAAGTCATTGTAAATGGCAATCCGGTACCGGAAAGTGCACTGGCACAGGGAAGCTATTCTACACCTGCTATTTTTGCAGAGGTAGAGGCAAAAGCAGCCGATAATGCGTCGGTGACTATTCTTCCGACTTTCAACAATATCAAGAAGATCATTGTTGAGTCAGAGGATCACAATACAAGAAATGTATTTGAAATCCGTCTTGGAGAAGAGACAGAAGAGACACCAGAATCCGGTGACAGAGATTATCCGATTAGAAGGCTCACTGCATTTGCAGAAAGTGAGTATAATGGCAGTGGAACAGAAGGACCGGCAGAGTACATTCTGGATGAAGATGAAGGAACGCACTGGCATACAAACTGGCGTACAAATGATGCACAGGATGTAGAAAAACGCTGGATCGGACTGGAACTGGAAGAACCGGCAGTTTTGGATGCATTTCGCTATTATCCGCGTGGTGGCAATATGAATGGATTTGTCAGTGAGTATAAAGTACAGTACAAACTGAATCAGGAAGATGAATGGACCGATATTGCAGGCGGTACCTGGGACAGGACGCTTGAATGGAAAATAGCAGAATTTGACGAACCGGTAGAAGCAAAATATGTGAGACTGGTGGGAATCCATACCTATGCGGAATCTGGAAATGATGCACACATGGCAGTTGCAGAGCTTCGTGTCCGTGAGGAGGACAAGCGTGTAGATATTTCGGCAGAAGACAGCCAGATCACAGTGTCAGTTCCGGAACAAACAGAGGTTGCGAAAGCAGATGAACAGAATCCGGTATATCCACAGGTGGAAGTCAAGAGAACGGTAAACGGCGCAGAAGAGACTCTGAGATACGGAGTGGATTATCTACTGTCCTATGAAAATAATACAGCTTTTGGAACAGGTAAGGTGATTGTTACCGGAATTGTAAATTACCGCGGAGTTGTAGAGCGTACATTTGAAATTGTAAAGAAAGCTCCGGAGTTAAGTGCTGTGTATATCCAGAGTCAGCCCGGAAAGACAGTTTACAAATCAGGAGAAACCTTCGATCCGACCGGTCTTTCGCTGAAATTGGTATACGATGATGATTCAGAGGAAGAACTGGTATATAGCGAAGAAACCGCAGGACTGTTTGGTTTTGAACCAGGTCTGGATACTGCACTTACAGAAGAAGTAAAAGAAATTACTGTGGCTTATGGCGGAAAATCAGCAGTTGTGTTTATCGGAGTAGAATCGTCGGAAAAACCAGGACCTGAAAAGCCGGATCCGGAGAATCCGACACCGGGAAACCCAAATCCAGAGAAACCAAACCCAGAAGATCCAAAACCAGGAAATGGATCCGGCAGTGAGAACAATGGTGGAACAGGAAGTGGAAGCGGATCAAATTCCAATAACGGAAGCAGTGGTGGTAATAATACAGTAAATAACATCATAAATAATAACAACAATAACAACAGCAATTCTTCCAATAAGAATTCAGGAAAAGTGCAGACAGGAGACAGAAATAATCTGGTATTCCCATTAATCGGAATGACAGCAGCAATTCTGGCAATCGCCACTGTTTTAATAATCAGAAAAAAGAAACGTCTTTAAAAATATAGAAGACATTTAAAGGACTCCCGGCAAGGTAAAATTTGCCGGGAGTATTTATTTTCAAATCTCAAAAAATTCTTAAGAAAATCCCGCCCTATCTCTTAAAAAATCTCTGCTAATCTTGTATATTATAGAGGAGGTGAAAAAAGATGGCAAAAATATTAGTATGTGATGATGATAAAGACATTGTAGAAGCAATAGATATTTACCTGACGCAGGAAGGATACGAAGTCCTGAAGGCGTATGATGGCGACGAAGCGATCAAGGTATTGAAAAGAAATGAAGTTGATCTTCTGATCATGGATGTGATGATGCCGCGGCTGGACGGAATCCGGGCGACACTCAAGATCCGGGAAAACATGAGCCTCCCGATTATTATTTTATCCGCCAAATCAGAGGATGCGGACAAGATTTTAGGACTGAATATCGGTGCAGATGATTACATGACCAAACCGTTCAATCCGTTGGAGCTGGTAGCAAGGGTAAAATCCCAGCTCAGACGTTACACCCAGCTTGGAAGTACGGCGAGATCTGACAACCAGAGTGAGTTCCGGACCGGGGGACTTGTGATCAGGGATGATCTGAAAGAAGTGACTGTGGACGGCGAAAAAGTGAAGCTGACACCGATTGAATACAATATATTACTGTTACTCGTTAAAAATCAGGGAAAGGTGTTCTCTATCAATCAGATTTACGAAAATATCTGGAATGAAGAAGCAATCGGAGCGGACAATACCGTTGCCGTACATATCCGCCATATCCGGGAGAAAATTGAAATCAATCCGAAAGAGCCACGTTACCTGAAGGTAGTATGGGGTGTCGGATATAAGGTAGAGAAGATCGGTTAGGAGGTCTTATGAATAACAAATGGTATCAAAGCGCACCATGTAAAGGAATCCTGATCGTACTGGAGCATATTTTAGCGGTGGTGATGATCACATGTCTGGTTTTTACATTCAGTTATCCGGGCGATAATCTGGCAGGAATCCTGTTTGAAAAGCCACATAAGAAGTATGAACAGTCAAAAGGGTTTACCGACAAGCTGATGAGTGCTGCAAATGATATTACGGCTGCGGAAGGATACGACAGCAATTTTGAAACAGAAGGAGAATATGATGAAAACAGAATTGTAGATCTGAAAGAATATGATTCAGATCGTAAGATTTCAAATGAAAATGTAAATGGGCTTGCATACCGTCTTGGTGATCTTGTGAATTACTGGGAAAACGATCAGGAGATGTACTACGCAGACGGGACCAAGATGGCAGATGGAGACAATGATGATGAGATCATCGTCTGCCAGAAGGATGACGGAACCTACCATTATTACTATGAAAAAGAATTTCGTCGGGAATTTAAAAACGGGAACCTTCAGTTTGGTAATATGGATGAGGCAAAAGATGAATATTCACTGGAAAGCACCGGAGAAGTGATCGATTCTCTGATCAATGACTGGATTGAGAGCTCCGCAAGTATTTACCGCAATATTCTGGACAGTGAAAATCGCCAGGTCTACACAAAGTGCTGGCGGTATGACGGAGAAAAAGTTTCCGAAAACTGTGCACCGGTGGGCGCGAAGAATCTTCTGGAAGTTGTGAACAAGGATTCCAGATGGAACGGCAAGTTAAGTGATGCGATGTCCATGCTTGGAAATACTGTGGACAGTGTACGGGATGAATTTTTGACGTGGCAGTATGTAACGGAAGAATATAAAGAAGATAATACCAATCTTGCATATATGATTGTAGATCTGGACAATAAAAAAGTTTATACCAACCGTCTTGCATATCAGAGATTTGATGAATGGGAAAAGAATCTGGAAAGTATGAAAAAGCTGGGAGTATATGCGGTTGCCACACCAAAGCTTACTGAGTACCAGAGTGATATTGGTATGGACGGATCACAGTGGAAATCACTGATCGGTGGCAATATGTGGATGGATAATTACGAATGCGTGTTCGCGGTAGATACTTCCTATCCAATCCAGGATGACTTTTATCAGGAGAGCAAGATTTATCAGGAGTATGCACCGCAGGTAAGATTTACTTTCTGGATTGCGATTGCAACCGGATTTGCAATGCTTGTAATTCTGGCATGGCTGACAATTGTTGCAGGCAGATCAAACCGGGAAGAAGGCATTGTGTTAAATCGGGTCGATAAAATGAAGACAGAAATCTTTATTCTTTTGTCGGTTGCAGTTATGGTGATATGTATTTACGGGGAAATCAGTTTAAGTTACAGTCTGCTGAACGGAGTCTGGTTTAGCGGAGATGGTTTAAATGGCACATCGGTACTGATTTTTGCAGGGATTGTTGCGGTAAGCGTTTGCATGACAGGACTTACTTTCTGGCTTGGAATGGTAAGAAGGATCAAGGCAAAGACCTTGTGGAAGAACAGTATTTTATGTCTGATCATCAAATACGTCCGGATTGGGATCCGGCATCTGGGGGAGGTCTGGAAAGCTGCGATTTTGTTTGGAGTACTGGTTGTAGTTCACTGGATCGCGATCGCCATGTGGGAGCCGGGAATCTGGCTGTTCGTAATGCTTGCGGCAGAGGCGGGGGCATTTTTCTGCCTGATGCGCAGAGCCATCGGAAGAGCGCGGATCATCAAAGGGGTAAAAGCAATCGCAGACGGTCAGGTTGATTATCAGATTCCGTTAAATGGACTCAAAGGCGGACAGCTTGAAGCAGCAGTCAGCATCAATAAGATCGGAGATGGACTGGACCGGGCGGTAGAAGAGAGCGTAAAAAATGAACGCCTCAAAACGGATCTGATCACAAATGTATCCCATGATATCAAAACGCCGCTTACATCAATCATTAATTATGTGGACCTTTTAAAGAGAGAGGATTTTGAGGATCCGAAGATCCGGAATTATCTTCAGGTTCTGGAAGAAAAAGCATATCGTCTGAAGACACTTACCGAGGATGTGGTAGAAGCTTCCAAGGTAAGCAGTGGCAATATCAGCCTGGAAATGATGAATCTTAATCTGGTTGAGCTGGTTAACCAGACCAGTGCAGAGTTTGAAGAAAAATTTGAGGCAAGGAATCTGAAAATGATCATGAATCTTCCGACCGAACCGGCAACAATCTACGCAGACGGCAGACGAATGTGGAGAGTTCTTGCAAATGTATTTAACAATGCGGCAAAATATGCAATGGAGGGAAGCCGTGTATACGTGGATCTGGTTCAGACAGGTGAGGAAGTACAGCTTACGATCAAGAATGTATCAGAGCAGCCGCTGAATATTTCGGCAGATGAGCTGACAGAAAGATTTATCCGCGGAGATGTATCCAGAAGCACGGAAGGAAGCGGGCTTGGTCTTTCGATTGCACAGAATCTGACAAAGCTTCAAGGGGGAAAATTCGAGTTATATCTCGACGGAGATCTGTTCAAGGTACTGATCCGTTTCCCGGTTCCAAAAGAAACGGAAGATGTCTATCAGGAAGTCGAACAGTAACAGGTAAATATGGGGCGTAAGGGAAATTTCCCTTGCGCTCTATTTTATTTCGCTTTACAATAAAAACTGGATTCGTACATATAACCTAAAATGTAAGGGGAAATTAAAATGGAATCATTGAATAATATCTTAAAAAAGAGTTTAAATAAAGAATTTTTATCAGCAATAATCAGCAATCCACGTGAAAAAGGCGGAATTGTAAAGATTAAGATCCGCCCTGTGGAGCATAAAGACAATATTTTGTACCAGTGCGAAGAACACCGGAACAACCAGGTATTTCACCACAATCTGAATGAAGAAGAAGCAGCAGGATATATTGAAAATGCCATGCAGGAATTCAAACAGATGCAGATGGAGACGAGAAAATTCCGCTATCAGGTTCTGGTCAGCAAAAAAGGGAAAATGACGATTCAGAGACGGCTTCAGACCGGGAGGTTCAAAGAGATTGATCTGTCACACAACAGGAAGAAGCATTATATCCTGGAGGAAGGAAAAGCAGTTCCATTTTTACAGGATCTGGGAGTTATGACAAAAGAAGGGGAAATCGTGCGGACAAAGTTTGATAAGTTCCGCCAGATCAACCGTTTCCTGGAGTTTATCGAGGATGTTCTTCCGGAGCTCCCGAAGGACAGGGAAGTAACGATTCTGGATTTTGGATGCGGTAAATCCTATCTGACATTTGCAATTTATTATTATTTGCATGAGTTAAAAGGTTATGATATCCGGATCATCGGACTGGATCTGAAGACGGATGTCATTTATGCATGCAACCAGCTTGCAAAAAAATATGGCTATAGAAAATTGAAGTTTATGGAAGGAAATATTGCAGATTATACCGGCTCTGATGAAGTGGATATGGTCGTGACGCTGCATGCCTGTGATACCGCTACCGATTTTGCACTTGCAAAAGCAGTTGGCTGGAAAGCGAAGGTCATTCTTTCGGTTCCGTGCTGTCAGCATGAAGTGAACCGTCAGATTGCAAATGAAACGCTTGCACCGCTGTTTTCTTACGGACTGATCAAAGAGCGAATGGCAGCTCTTGTCACGGATGCTATGCGTGCAGAATATCTCAAGAGGGATGGATATGACACACAGATCCTGGAGTTTATCGATATGGAGCATACACCGAAGAATATTTTGATACGGGCCATTTACACGGGAAATAAAGGGAAAAATGCAGAGGCAATCCGCACATGTGAAGAAATGCTTCACATCGATCCAATGCTGGGGAGATTATTGGATCAGCAGAATGAAGAGGGAGAAAAAGGAGTATAAATTTAGCAGATTAAGATAAAGGGGACTATAATTACAATGTTTAAAAAGATAGCAATAAAGACAGGGGTACTGACTACTGTATTTATTCTTGCAGTTATCGTATCCAGTTATGTGACGAACAGAGGCAACACTGATATGAGTGCAGATATGGGAGGTGCGACACTGCCAAGAATATCCTTTATGACAGAAGGATATGAAGTAAACTCACTGCCGGGATATAAAAGCGATATGACGCTTACTTCAATGCGTGATACACTGACACCCGTCACAAATAACCAGCTGGATATGAACATTGCAAAATATGATAATCAGATCCAGAAGGTTTACTGGCAGGTATATACACTGAATGGGAAAAAATGTATCCAGGAGGGAACCATTAAAGATGTTCAGGATACAGTAACTTTAAATTTCAAGAATACGAAGATTCTGAAAGAAGAGAGGATTTTGAAAGTAACCTTGTACCTGGATAATCAGAATATTTATTTTTATACCAGGATCAAGAATTCGGCAGATTGCAACTATAAGAAAAGCCTGGATTTCGCAAATGATTTCCACAATGCGGCACTCGAAAATCAGGGTGATAAGGTCGAAAGCTATTTGGAAACAGATTCCAGTGAGGACAGCTCCACCTATCAGGAGGTCACACTTGCATCGACACAGTCACAGGTGACATGGGGTTCGCTTGCACCGCAGGTATCGGGAAATGTATACTGGGAAATTAAGGAATGCAATGAGAATTACACATCACTTGTCCTCAAATACCAGGTAAAGTGCACCGGGGATACTGATTATGCTGATCGGCTTTACAGTGTAAAGGAATTCTTCCGGATCCGCACCGGGGAAGATGCACAACAGTATCTGCTTGATTATGATCGCACGATGAATCAGAGATTTGATGGTAAGACAACTGCGCTGAACCAGAAGGGTGTTCTTGTTGGGATTGCGCCGACGGACCTGGAGTATGAGACTAATACAGATGGAACCATTGCAGCATTTATAGAGGATAACCAGCTCTGGCATTATGATAAAAAAGAGGATGAAATGTCACTGGTATTCGGCTTCGCAGATGCGGAAAACATGGATGTGCGTACATTATGCGACCTGCATGATATCCGCCTGATTTCAGTAGATGAAAAAGGCAATACCACATTTACTGTAGTGGGTTATATGAATCGCGGTGTACATGAAGGGCAGGTAGGTGTAGCAGTCTATTATTTTGACGCAGAAAAAAATTCCGTTACGGAAAAAGCATTTGTCCCTAGCGAAGACGGATATTATCTGATGAAAGAGGATCTGGGTAAATTTGTATATTACAGCAATTCTGATGAAAATCTTTATGTAATGATAGATGGTACATTGTATCTTGTGAATCTGAAGGACAACACCAGAGAGGTGCTGGTGAAAGATCTGGAGGAAGGGCAGTATCAGGTTTCACCAGACGGACATCTGCTTGCTTACCAGAGTGAGGGCGGAAAGATCAATGAGTCGCAGAAAATTATCGTGCTGAATCTGAAGACGGGCAAATCCTTTGATATTACATCCGAAGGAGACGAATATGTCAAACCGATCGGATTTATCCGGAATGATTTTGCCTATGGCATGCTGCGTGGAAGCGATGCAGGAACCAATATATCCGGACAGAGTGTGTACCCGATGTATAAAGTGGATATCATCACGCAGAAACAGGAGATAGCCAAGACCTATGAGGTACAGGATTTTTACATTCTGGATGGCTATGTGGCAGACAATATGATGACACTTAATCGGGTGAACAGAAATGAGAATACCTATATTTCAACAACGGCAGATTATATTACCAACAATCAGGAGAAGGAAGAGAGCAATATCACAGTTGAGACCTACAATGATGATCTGCGGGGAACTCTGGTTCGTCTTACTTATGAAAATGGGATCAAAGACAGCAAAGCAAAAATTTTAAAACCAAAGCAAGTACTGTTTGATAAACCGATGGTTGTCAGCTTTGACAAACCGAAGGTAAAGAATCAGTATTATGTATATGCACTTGGCAGTCTGCAGGGGGTGTATGAAAAAGCATCTTATGCGATCCAGGAAGCGGAGAAGATAAAAGGTGTGGTCATTTCTTCATCACAGGAATATGTATGGGAGTCCGGAAATACGCCGGATATTTATGAAGTAAATAATATGGATGAGTTCCGGACAGGAGAAGGTGAGAGTACACTTGCAGCGTGCCTGAACCGGATCCTGAAGCTGGAAGGCGCAGAAGATATAAATGCATCAACAGAGCTGGAAAACGGAAAGTCGCCGGCAGAAATCCTGACAGAAGCAACCGGTGGAGAAGGTTTTGATCTGACAGGATGTACACCGGAAGAAATTCAATATACCATCAGTCACGAGACACCGGTCGTTGCCATGTTAAGTGCAGATCATGCAGTACTGGTAATCGGCTATACCAGTGAAAAATATGCTTATATTGATCCGGCTGACGGAGAACGTCATTCGGCTACGCCCGAAGAGATGGCGCAAATGGTAAGCGGCAGCGGAAATGTATTTTTTGGTTATGTAAAATAAATTTGGAGGACGCAAATGAGAGACGAGAAATATTTAGAACTTCTGGCAGAAAAATACCCAACTGAGCAGGCGGTCTGCCGAGAGATTATTAACCTTAAAGCAATCCTCAGCCTGCCAAAAGGGACAGAGCATTTCATGAGTGACCTACACGGAGAATATGAAGCATTTTGTCATATATTAAATAACTGTTCTGGCGTGATCCGGGAAAAAGTGGATCTGCTGTTTGGAGATACCTTATCTGATCTGGACAGAGAAGAGATCTGTACCCTGATCTATTATCCGGTTGAGAAGCTTGCGCTGATCAAAAAAGAAGGGAAGAACAATGAAGAATGGTATCGCGTGATCCTGGGAAAACTGATTGAGATCGCCAGGTTATTTTCTTCCAAATATACCCGCTCGAAAGTAAGGAAAGCGATGCCGAAGGAATATGCATATATCCTGGACGAGCTGATCCATGTGCAGAAGGATGAAGATGATAATCAGCTGGTGTATCACCGCAATATCCTGAATACGCTCCTTGAACTACAGAATGCAGATGAATTTATCGAGGTGCTTGCCGGATTGATTAAACGGCTGGCAGTCGATCATCTACATATTGTCGGAGATATTTTTGACAGAGGTCCTTGTGCAGACCGGATCATGGATTTGCTTACGACTTATCACTCCATTGATATTGAATGGGGAAATCATGATATCCTGTGGATGGGGGCAGCGGCAGGAAGCAGAGCCTGCATCGCAACAGTTATCCGTAACAATCTGAAATATGATAATATGAAGATCATGGAGAATAGCTATGGGATCAGTCTGCGAAATCTGACCTTATTTGCAGAAAAGATATACCCGCAGATCGATCCGATGGAAGCGGCACTGAAAGCAATTTCTGTACTTCTTTTTAAGCTGGAAGGCCAGGTGATCCTGCGTAATCCGGATTACAAGATGGAAGATAAATTGCTGCTTCATAAAGTGGATGTGAAACGTCAGGTTGTTGAAATTGGCGGAAAAGAATATAAGATCAAGAAGGAAGAATTTCCAACTGTAAGTTTTGCAGCTGAAAGTGTGGAAGAAGTCTATCAGCTGACCGAAGAGGAAGAAAATGTAATGGAAGGTCTTCAGATGGCTTTTGTGAACAGTATCCGTCTGCGACAGCATATAGATTTCCTGTATAAAAAAGGAAGTATGTACCGGATCTTCAACGATAATCTTCTGTATCACGGCTGTGTGCCGCTGGATGAGAGCGGAAACTTTGACGGCGTTGCATTTGGGAAGAGATGCTATCGAGGAAGAGAATATCTGGACTATGCAGAGCATGTTGCCAGAAGAGCCTGGTCGAAGGAGGCGAAAGAAAAAGACAGAGACTTTATGTGGTATCTGTGGTGCGGAAGAAAGTCTCCACTTTCCGGAAGAAATACGAAAACCTTTGAGCGTACTTATGTGCTGGATGAGTCGACATGGTATGAAGAATCAAATCCATATTATAAATTCTACGAAGAAGAAAAGGTCTGCAATATGATCCTGCATGAGTTTGGCCTTTATTCCGAGCGTGCTCATATCATTAATGGGCATACACCGGTCAGAACTTCAAAAGGAGAGCATCCGGTCCGTGCGAATGGAAAATTAATGGTCATTGATGGAGGTTTCTGCAAGAGCTACCATAAGACTACCGGAATTGCCGGGTATACACTGATCTTCAATTCCCATGGTATCCGGATCAAATCCCACCAGCCTTTCCTGAGTGTGTATGCGGCACTTACGGAAAATAAGGATATCGAGTCAAAATCAGAACTGGTCGAGACCGAAAAAGAACGTTTGATGGTGCGGGATACAGATAGCGGAAAGAAGATCAAGGAGGATATTGAGGCACTTAAAATGCTGCTCCGTGCATACCGTGAAGGGGAGTTGGAATAGAGTGAAAAAGATTTTTGCATGCGCTTTATGTGTTGTCATGACAGTTAGTTTATGCAGCTGTGCAGGATGCCGGAAAAAGGAAGAAACAAAAGCGAAAGAAACCATTGAATTATGGCATTACTGGGATATACCGGATAATCAGAGACATCTGGAAGAGCTGGTAGAGCAGTTTAATAAGATGCAGGAGGATATTGAGATAGAAGTATCTTATATTCCGGATGAAGATTTTAAAAAACAGCTTGCCCTGGCGATGTCGGAAGAAAAGATGCCGGATATTGCCGTAGTGGACTCCTCGGACTTTCAATTTCTACATCATATGAAAGCGTTTGCTGATCTTACAGATGCTATTCCGGAATTAAAGGAATATAACGAAAAAGCATTGGAACCATGTACGATAGATGGAAGAATTTATGGGCAGCCTTTTGGTGTGAACTGTACAGGGATGTTCTATAATAAAAAACTCCTGGAAGAAAATGGATGCGAAGTTCCGGAAAGCTGGGAAGAATTTCAAGAGACAGCGGCGAAGATCAGCAATGAAGATGTAAAAGGGTTTGCGATCACTGCTTTACAGACAGAAGAAAGTATGTATGAATTTCTGCCGATCTTATGGTCAATGGGAGGGGACGTGCATAGAATTACAGAAGAAAACAGTAAAAAAGCATTTCTTCTGCTGGATCAGATGGAAAAAGAAGGAAGTCTGAGTCTGCAGAGCATTTCTCTTACCATGGGAGATCTGACAAATCAGTTTCTAAAAGGAAAAATTGGGATCATGTTCAATTCCTCTATGGCGATTGACAGTATCAGGGAAGGAAATCCGGATCTGGAATTCGGTGTTGCACCGATTCCGGGAGGAGAGACATCGGTTTCGGTAGCCGGAGGAGAAATTCTGGCAGTAGCGGAGAATGAAAAGAAAGAGTATGCAATCCGTTTTTTAAAGTTTCTGGCAGATAAAGACCGAATGAAAGAATATATTGATGCATTTGGTTTTCTTGCACCGCGTCAGGATATTATGGAACAACAATTTGCCGAAGATCCGGAAAAGAGAACATTTATAAAAATGTATAAGGCTGCCGGGATTCGTGAGATTTCTCCGGAATGGCCACGGATTTCCCTGACACTTTCCGATACTCTGAGACAGATACTGGTGGAGGAAGAGGATCCGCAGACAATATTGAATAAAAGTGCAGAAAAGATAGAGAAAATCGGAGCAGAGAAATGAAAAAGAAAAATCTGAGACAAATTCTGATTCCTGCATTTATTATTACGGCATGCATTCCGATCACTATTTTTACAGTGATATCGCAGGCACGTCTGAAAAAAAGCACCCTTGATAATATGAACAATCAGGCAGAGGCAGATCTTCAGAAGTCAAATCAGTGTCTGAATATGACATTGGATAAGTATGAGACGATTCTGTATGATATCACTACGGCTGAAGACTTTTTAAATCTTGCGGTTACCGCAAAAGAATCTGCTGATATTATGGAGACAGATGCCTATAATATGCGAAGTGAATTTTCACATATCTGTAACAGAAATCAGGGAGTGGACGGGATTCAGCTGGTATTGGCAGATAGAAAAAGAATCTTTTATGACAGGCTTTCTTCTTCTTCGGTGAACAGTTCCTGGATTGAAAAGGTTGCAGTTCCGGAGACAGAAGAGATGCTGTCTTATACGATGGATCAAGAGAATGAAAATCCGGAAAGGATGTTTCATATCAGCCGTAAGGTAGTAAATTACTGGGATATCAGTGAAGATTTAGGAGAAGTGATTCTGTCAGTCGATGCAGATGAACTGAGTTCCGTGCTGGATGTTGGAAAAGGATCGGAAATATATCTGATAGATGACGGAAGGATCGTCGGAGCGGAAAATGAAAAATTACTGGGCAGGACGGAAGATATTTTAGAAACGAAAAGGGTCAGTCAAAAATCCATTACAAATACCCGGAGCGGCTGGAAAATCGTATTGTGCCAGTCGCTGAGTGAATATCAGAGAGCAATCAGAGAACAGATCGTATTCTGGCTGCTGCTGGCAGTGGCAGTGCTGCTTGTTTTTGTATTTCTGATCTATAAAGTTACAGAACCGGTCATGGTATCGGTAAATGAGATTGTAGATGCGATGAAAAATCTGGAGAAAGATAATTTCAGGGAGAAGCTTGCAATCAAAGAAAATGACAGTATAGAAATACAGAAGATATCGGAAGGCTTCAATGATATGACTGAACGGATCTATCATTTGATCGGTCAGGTGAAACAATCTGCATTGGAGCAGAAGAATGCAGAAATTTCAGCGTTGGAGGCACAGATCGATCCTCATTTTCTATATAATATCCTGGATACCATCAACTGGAAAGCCATTGAAAATGAGCAGTATGAAATCAGTGAGATGTTAGTGGCGCTTGCCGAAATCCTGCGTTATGCCATTAATGATGCAGGGGAACTGACAACGATCGAAGCGGAAAAGGTATGGCTGGAAAAGTATATTCTTCTGCAGCAGGAAAAATTAGGAGAAAAAATCGAGCTGATATTTAAAATACCGGAGGAATTGGAAACTTATAAAATTCATAAAATGCTGCTTCAGCCTTTTGTGGAAAATGCGATCAAGTACAGTTTCCGTGGATGTAAGGGCGAACACCGGCTTACCATCGAAGCTGTGAAGGCAGAAGAACAATTACATCTGATCATTGTAAATAATGGGCAGTGTATTGAGAAAGTCAGATTAAAAGAACTCAATGAAGGAACGAAGATAAAGAATCATCTCGGAATTTCCAATGTGAGAAAGCGGTTGGAACTCTATTACGGAGAAGATACAGCAGTTTATTTTGAAAATATTCTTTCGGGTGGCGTGAAAGTACATTTATTTATTCCGATACAGGGAGGAAATGACGATGCGGATAGCAGTCATTGAAGACGAGAGACCGATTCGTGAGGGGCTTGTACATATTTTGAATAAAATCAGTCCGGAATACCAGGTGGTAGGAAGCGCGGAAAATGGGCGAGAAGGTTTAATTCTTCTTGAAGAACAGGATCCGGATCTGATCCTGCTTGATATCCAGATGCCGGATATGAACGGTCTGCAGATGTTAAAAGAAGCAAGAGAAAGAGGAAGTATGACTAAGGTTGTGATTCTTACGGCATACTCTGATTTTGATTATGCAAAAAAGGCAATTGCACTCGGAATAGAAAATTATCTGCTAAAGCCGGTTAATCTTACGGAACTGAAGAACACCCTTTCTAAAATCAAGGAAGAGATATTCGTAGAACAGAGAGGGAAAAATTCTCTTTCACTTGAAACGGTCATAAAAGATGCGTTAGAAGGCGAGTATGAAGAGGATTCTAGGTTAGAGGAGACGCTTTTGGAGAAATATGGGTTCTCCGGCAGAAAACAAATTTACTGTATGTATCTTTTTATGGGAAAGTATTATAATTCCGAACAAAAAGAAGCAGAGCTTTTTTTAGAAGAATTCCGGGAACATAATCCGGACAAAAAAATGTGCTGGTTATGGAGAGAGAAGAAGCAGTCTGTTTTTATCTGTTTTTATGATGTGAAAGCAAAAAAAATTTTATACAGTATTTGAAGCAATCGGTAGTACCGGCTTTTTCTATGAGAATCCATGATCATGGGGCATTTGCGGAAAAAGAGTGTCAAGGGCTGGGAGAACTGGCGGAGATTGAAAATGCGCTGACCGAAGCATGCGGATGGCATTTAATACTTGGCAACCGGGTATTGATCAAGTGCAAAAAAATCGCGCAACTGAGGACAAATCGTTTTACTTATCCGGCAGATCTGGAGAATCAGGCAAGGAGTGCGGTAATCCATCTGGATTATCCTGCGTTTACCCGGTGCTTTCAGCAATTTATGGAGGCAGGATTACGTGAAGTCCACAGCCCGCAGGAAATCAGAGAGGTTTGTATCCGTTTTGCTTACGCTGTGATCAATACGGCAAAAGAGTGTGGAACATTACGGGATGAAGATCTGCTTGTCCAAAAAATATTACATACGATTTTAAATGCTGTTTTCTGGGAAGAAATCATGGATGCAATGCTGGAATTATTTGCCTGCATAGAAAATGATGAAAAAAAACAGACTTCGGCAGAGCTTCTGGTACAGAAAGCTCTTTCTATTATTAAAGAATGCTACAGTGACGGAATCAATCTGGAGGAAACAGCCAGGAGACTGCATGTTACCGAACAGTATCTGGGTACACAGTTAAAAAAAGAAACAGGCTCTTCTTTTACGGAGATCATAAGGCGATATAAAATCGCACATGTAAAACAATTACTTCTGGATACGGAATTAAAGCTGAATCAGATTGCTTCAATGGCAGGTTTTTCGGATCCCAAGTACATGAGTAAGGTGTTTAAACAGGAAGTAGGGATGCTTCCGAACGAATATCGGAGGATGAATACATAATCAGTTTGTAAAATTCCTCTTTTTATAAAAAATTTCTCCTTTTTAAAAATCTGAATTTGCTATAGTAGGTTCAGAAATTGAGAAGAGGAGGAAGTAAGATGGAAGCAGCCGAAAAAATTTCCGTCGGAGTAATTAAAGAAAAAACAAAAAGTAAAGCAGTCAAAAAAGAAGCAGAAGGTATGCGGGTTTCCACCAGAGAAAAAGTCTGTTACGGAGTTGGTGATATCGGAGCAAACCTTGTGTGGACAACGGTAGCTTCATTCCTGACGATTTACTGTACAGATGTGGCAGGAATTGCAGCAGGAGTAGTCGGAACCCTGATGCTGATCGCAAGATTGTTTGATGGAGTATCCGATCTTTTTATGGGTGTTATTATCGATAAGACAAATACCAGATGGGGAAAGGCTCGTCCGTGGGTATTATGGAGTGCACCTCCGCTTGTTGTCAGTCTGATTATGATTTTTACAGTTCCGAATATCGGAGCAAACGGAAAAGCAATTTATATGCTGCTTGTATATATTTTCCTTGCAGCAGTTTGTTTTACTGCATCAAATCTTTCTTACAATACCATGCTTTCGCTGGTAACAACCGAGCAGCATGACCGAAATGTAATGAATACAATCCGGTTTGAATTTACAATGATCGCACAGCTGGTAATCAATGTGATTACGATTCCGCTGGTACATTTCCTTGGAAACGGCCAGAAGGGCTGGACCTGCATGAGTATTATTTATGCGATCGTAGCACTTGGAATGTTTATTACAACATTTGCCGGAACAAAAGAAAGATATAAACCGATCAAACCGGAAGTGACTGAAAAGAAGAAAAAACATCCGATTAAAACTATTAAAATTCTTTGCAGCAATAAATACTTTATTCTGATCACATTAGCATTTGCAATTATTTATACATCACTCGGACTTACCGGTGGATCAAGAATTTATTATGCAAAATATGTACTTGGCAATGAGATGATCAACAGTACAATGACATTATTTAACTATATCCCAACGATCCTTACGATCATGCTGATCCCTATTTTTGCAAAAAAATTTGGAAAGATTAAAGCACTATTTGTGGGCTTCCTGTTCTATGGAGCAGGACTTATTCTTGAAATTGCAGGACCGGTCAATCTTCCGATGATTTATGGAGGACTGGTTTTACAGGGAATTGGTCATGCGGCATTGTATTCCTGCCTGTTCGCAATTGTTGGAGACGTAGTGGATTACAGTGAATGGAAAGACGGAATCCGAGAAGAAGGACTTACTTACAGTGTAACCAGCTTTGGACAGAAAATCGGAACAGGTCTTGGGACAGCAGCACTTGGATGGATCCTTGCGGCAGGAAATTATAATGGAACGGCAGCTGTTCAGCCGGACAGTGCGATTTTTGCAATTAAGAGTCTGTTCTTATATCTGCCACTGGCTATCACAGTCGTTGTTTTAATCATCTGGTATTTATTTATGGGAATCGATAAGGTATATCCGACAGTCAGAAAAGAACTGGATGAACGTAGAAAAAACGCAAAACAGAATTAGAAATATAAGATAAATAGTAATAGTAAAAGGATCGGATGGCAGTTCGCCATCCGGTCCTTTTTGTAATAAAAAATTATTTTGTCATAACGACAGCACCATCATCTGTAATGCGGACCATGTATTCTACCTGAGCAGAAAGTCCGTCATCTTCGGTATAAACCGTCCAGTCATTGTCTTCATCAACAAAGAATTCCGGACTGCCTTCGTTGATCATTGGTTCGATGGTAAAGATCATACCCGGAACCAGAAGCATTTCGCTTCCCTTTGGTGTAACATAGCTTACCCAAGGTTCTTCGTGGAATTCAAGACCAACACCATGTCCGCCGATTTCCTCTACAACAGAATAGCCATTTGCTTTTGCATGTGAATTGATCGCATCTGCAATGTCTCCGAGATGGTTCCATGGTTTTGCCTGCGCAAGTCCAAGTTCGACACATTCCTGCGTGACACGAACCAGTTTTTCGGCACGTTCGCTGACCTTGCCGATCATAAACATACGGGATGCATCTGAGAAATATCCGTCCAGAATGGTAGATACATCCACATTGATGATATCGCCTTCTTCCAGAATAATATTTTCATCCGGAATACCATGGCAGATCTCGTTGTTAATAGAAGTACACACACTCTTTGGGAATCCCTGATAATTAAGCGGTGCCGGGATTCCGCCGTGTTCGGTTGTATAGTCATAAACTAATTTATCAATTTCGGCTGTACTCATGCCTGCGTGGATATGGGCTGCTACATGATCAAGTACGGCAGTATTGAGATCTGCACTTTTCTGGATTCCTTCAATCTGAGGAATGGTCTTGAGCATATCTCTTGTCGGAACGATTTCTCCTTTATCTGCATGATATGCGATCTTTTCTTCGATCATAAGATGGCACTTTTTGTATTTTTTTCCGCTGCCACACCAGCACAATTCATTTCTTTCCATGAGAATACCTGACTTTCTTTTATAAATTTTTACGTGCAGAGTCTGATGTAATCACAAAAAATCAGATGTATGCCTGCACTAACTGTTTCACTTCTATAATATATCCATTCCGGAACAAAAAGTCAATCTGTGCTGTGCATTTCGCCAGATGTGATTCAAAATGACAGACCAGGATGCGGTATGTATCGGTTTTGAAGCAGAACTATTGCTTGTATAGGACTCGGGAATCGGTTATAATACAAAGGGATTATAACTGAAAATAACAGACTGATCTGGAAAAGATGAACAGGGAAAGGATGGACAATTATGTTTAGAATTGGAATGCTTACCAGTGGTGGGGATTGTCAGGCACTGAACGCAGCCATGCGAGGTGTTGTAAAAGGACTTTGTTCAAAACGAAACGATGTGGAAATTTATGGATTTCAGGATGGATATAAAGGACTTATTTATTCGAACTTTGAGATGCTGACAGCAAAAGATTTTTCGGGAATACTGACGATGGGTGGAACAATCCTCGGAACATCCAGACAGCCGTTTAAACTGATGCGCGTACCTGGACCGGATGGGATCGATAAGGTCGAAGCGATGAAGCATACTTATCATAAGTTGAACCTGAATTGCCTGGTAGTACTGGGAGGAAATGGAACACATAAGACTGCGAATCTGTTAAGAGAAGAAGGACTGAATGTGATTACACTTCCGAAGACGATCGACAACGATCTGTGGGGAACAGATATGACATTTGGCTTTCAGAGTGCGGTAGATATCGCAACGGAAGCAATTGACAGAATCCATACAACTGCAACTTCACACAGCCGTGTATTTATTGTAGAGGTTATGGGGCATAAAGTAGGATGGGTAACACTTCATGCCGGAATCGCAGGCGGAGCAGATATTATTCTTCTCCCGGAGATCCCGTATGATGTGGATAACGTAGTGCGTGCGATCAAGAGCCGTACAGAGGCAGGAAAGCATTTTACGATCATCGCGGTTGCAGAAGGCGCGATCACAAAAGAAGATGCAGCCCTTCCGAAGAAAAAATTAAAAGAAAAACAGGAAAAGAAGGGCTATCCGTCTGTGGCATATGAGCTTGCAGAGAAGATCCAGAACCGTATGGATCAGGAGGTTCGTATCACAGTGCCGGGACATACGCAGAGAGGTGGAAGCCCGTGTCCGTATGACCGTGTGCTTGCAACCAGACTTGGAGCAGCAGCAGCAGACCTGATCTTAAAAGAGGACTACGGATATATGGTAGGAATCAAGAACGGCAACATCCGCAAGGTTCCGCTTGGAGAGGTTGCCGGAAAGCTGAAGATGGTAGATCCGAAAGCGGATATCATCAAAGAAGCCAAGATTGTCGGAATCAGTTTTGGTGATGAGTAAAGGAGTAATTTAACATGTCATATACTGCCCTGTATCGTAAATTCCGTCCTGCGGAATTTGAAGACGTAAAAGGACAAGATCATATTATCACAACGCTGAAGAATCAGATAAAGGCGGACAGGATCGGACATGCATATCTGTTCTGTGGCACAAGAGGAACCGGAAAGACAACAGTAGCGAAGATTTTTGCAAAGGCAGTCAATTGCGAGCATCCGGTAGATGGAAGTCCCTGCGGGGAATGTACCATGTGCAAAAATATTGCAGCCGGTACTTCCATGAACGTCATTGAGATCGATGCGGCTTCCAACAACGGTGTGGACAATATCCGTGAGATCAGGGAAGAGGTATCCTACCGTCCGACGGAGGGAAGATATAAGGTGTATATCATCGATGAGGTGCATATGCTTTCAATAGGTGCATTTAATGCTCTGTTAAAGACTTTGGAGGAACCCCCGGAATATGTAATCTTTATTCTTGCAACGACAGAGGCACATAAGATTCCGATCACGATTTTATCCAGATGCCAGCGCTACGATTTCAAGCGTATTACGATCGATACGATCGCAGCGCGGTTGGATGAACTGATGAAAAAAGAACAAGTTGAGGTAGAAGAAAAAGCAATCCGCTATATTGCGAAAGCGGCGGACGGATCCATGCGAGATGCCCTAAGTCTTCTGGATCAGTGCATTGCGTTTTACCTCGGACAGAAGCTGACCTACGATCATGTTCTTGAGGTTCTTGGCGCGGTGGATACGGATGTGTTCAGCCGGCTTCTCAGACAGATCATCAGCCAGGATGTGGGAAAGGTACTTGCTACCGTAGAAGAGCTTGTGATGCAGGGAAGAGAACTGACGCAGCTTGCGGCAGATTTTACCTGGTATCTGCGCAACCTTCTTCTGGTGAAGACTTCGGATAATATGGAAGATGTGCTGGATGTATCGACGGAGAATCTGGCGCAGCTGAAAGAGGAAGCACAGATGATCGAATCCGGGGTGCTGCTCCGGTATATCCGTATTTTTTCCGAGCTGACAAATCAGCTCAAATACGCAACACAGAAAAGAGTGCTTCTGGAAGTAACACTGATCAAGCTTTGCAAACCGCAGATGGAGAGTACGAAGGATAGTCTTCTGGACCGGATCCGTGCACTGGAAAAACAGGTAGAAGAAGGAAGTTTTGCAGTTGCGCAGCCGCAGGAGAGGGTTGTTTATGTAAATGGTGAAGCACCGAAGCCACAGCCAAAACCGCAGCTTCCGAAAGCACTGAAGGAAGATATAAAGCAGGTGACATCCAATTTCCGGAAGATTGCAAACGAAGCATCAGGAATGCTTAGAGGCTATCTGAAGCAGGCAAGACTCAGCGTGGACGATCAGGACAGACTTCTGATCGTTCTGCCGGATGAGATCAGCGCCAGCGTGGTAGGAAGCGAAGAACATAAGCAGGAATTAAAAGATCTGATTGAGAAAAAAATCGGCAAGACTGTGGAGATTGATGTGCGTCAGGTGGAGAACGGACGCCATTTTGAAGACAGTTTTGTGGATATAGAAAAAGTGATCAATATGGAGATCACGATTGAAGATGAATAATAATTAGGAGGATTTATAGTTATGGCAAAAAGAGGAGGATTTCCAGGAGGCGGAATGCCGGGAAATATGGCAAATTTAATGAAGCAGGCTCAGAAGATGCAGAAGCAGATGGAAGAGCAGGCAAAAGAGATGGAAGAGAAAAGTTTTACAGCAACTGCAGGCGGCGGAGCTGTAGAAGTGACCGTAAGCGGTAAAAAAGAAGTCCAGAAAGTAAAACTTCAGGAAGAAGTTGTGGATCCGGATGATGTAGAGATGTTGGAAGACCTGATCATGGCAGCAGTCAATGAAGCACTTCGTCAGGTCGATGAGGCAAATACTTCCGCTATGAGCAAGCTGACTGGCGGACTTGGCGGAATGCCGGGAATGTTCTAGAACGGGAGTGTAAAAGATGGATTATTACAGCAGTCAGATCAGTAAACTGATCGAAGAATTATCAAGACTGCCTGGTATCGGAGCAAAGTCAGCCGGAAGGCTGGCTTTTCATATCATTAATATGCCGAAGGAACAGGTAGAACAGCTTGCAGCGACACTGGTAGATGCAAGAAATAATGTAAGATACTGCAAGCAATGCTGCACGCTTACTGACAAAGAATTATGCCCGATCTGTGCCAGCGAGGAGCGGGATCATAAGACGATCATGGTTGTGGAAAATTCCCGAGATCTTGCAGCTTATGAAAAGACTGGAAAATATAACGGTGTGTACCATGTACTTCATGGCGCAATTTCCCCGATGCTTGGGATAGGACCTGGAGATATCCGGCTAAAAGAGCTGATGGAGCGTCTTCAGGGGGATGTGGATGAAGTGATCATCGCAACCAATTCCAGCCTGGAAGGGGAGACTACTGCGATGTATATCAGCAAACTGATCAAGCCGACAGGAATCAAGGTCAGCCGGATCGCAAGCGGCGTGCCGGTCGGCGGCGATCTGGAATATATTGATGAAGTGACGCTTTTGCGTGCACTGGAAGGACGTACAGCACTTTAGGTGACTTAACGTGACTTAAGGACTGCGAGGAGTGCCGGAAACGTATGCATTTGAAAGAAGTAAAGATATGAGAAAGAAGAAAGTAACCTCTTCGGATATCGCACATGCGGCAGGTGTGTCGCAGGCAACGGTATCCATGATCCTGAATAAAAAATATAATGTATCATTTTCAAAAGAAACGATCCGTAAAGTGGAACAGATCGCAGAAGAGATGGGATACGAAGTACCGAAAAGAAAGACACGCAGAGAAAGCAGGAAAGAAAAACTGATCGTCGTATTTTGTTCCAACCTCACGAACCCTTATTATGTTATGTTGCTTCAGGGGATTGAATCCCGTGCAAAGGAGCAGGGATATGGACTGTTTGTGTGCAATACCCAGAGGGATCTGAAGATGGAGGAGCGGTATCTCAGGATGATGCATGAGCTGAAACCGCTTGGCATTATCTATACCTGCAATCCAAGTCATTGCTTTATGGATACGATAGAAGAGTTGGCAGAAAAAATTCCGATCGTAATTATCAATAACCAGAATAAGCATCTGAATGTAGATGCAGTGGAACTGGATAATTCCAAACTCGGAAGGATGATGGCAAAGCATCTTCTGGATCTGGGGCATCGGAAAGTAGCGTATATTGCACCACCTCTTACAACCAGACAGAAGCAGCGCTCCAAAAGGGTGGAAGGATTTCTGAAAGAATTTGATGCTGTTGGATTAAAAGACAATGTGATCATCAAGGCAGCAAATGAGTCGATCGATATGAGCATCCCGAATATCGATTCGGAGTATAAGATCGGATATGATCTGACGAAAGAGCTTTTGAGAGAGCATAATGATATTACTGCGATCGTCGGATTAAATGATATGATCGCATTTGGAATCCTGGATGCACTTCACGAAGAAAAATATAAAGTTCCGGCAGATATTTCCGTAATGGGATGTGATAATACACTGTTTGCGAAGATGCATAAGGTGTCGCTGACAACGATCGAGCATTTTGTCGTTTTCAAAGGGCGGGATGCCTGTGATATCATTATGAAAAAGATTCTTTCTCAGAACAGCCAGTATTCAGAGATCCAGCCGATCAGCACCTACCATGTAGAATATGAACCTCGTCTGATCGTGCGTGGAACGACGTCTTATGCGAAAACAAAAAAAGGGAAAAATTAGTTTAAATTCAAAAAATATTAGTAATATTTCATAGTTTATGTCTCTGAAAACGCTATAAAATAAAGGATTATCCAAAAACGGTATCAAAAAATTACTAATAAAATAGTTAATATTAACGTGAAAAATTACTAATAAAAACATATGGCTATTGACCTGTCAGAGTAAATTGCGATATAATTTAACCAAGTCAGGCAATCAGATAAAAAGAGAGATTCCTGATAACGGGAAATACGAATTTTCATGTTCATAAGGAGGAAAACGAAATGAGATTTTTCATCGACACAGCAAATGTGGAAGACATTAAAAAAGCTAACGATATGGGAGTTATCTGCGGAGTTACAACAAATCCGTCACTGATCGCAAAAGAGGGACGTGATTTTAAAGAAGTTATCGCAGAGATCGCATCTATCGTAGACGGACCGATCAGTGGAGAAGTAAAAGCAACAACTACTGATGCAGAAGGTATGATTGCAGAAGGTAGAGAAATCGCTAAGATCCATCCGAACATGGTAGTTAAAATTCCGATGACTGTAGAAGGACTGAAAGCTTGTAAAGCTCTTACAGCTGAAGGAATCAAGACAAATGTAACACTGGTGTTCACAGCAAACCAGGCACTTCTTGCAGCAAGAGCAGGGGCTACATATGTATCGCCGTTCCTTGGACGTCTGGATGATATTTCTGTACGTGGAACAGAATTGATCGAAGAAATCGCTGAGATGTTTGCAGCGGCCGGAGATATTGATACACAGATCATCTGCGCGAGCGTCCGTAACCCAATGCATGTTACAGAATGTGCACTTGCAGGTGCTGATATTGCAACTGTTCCTTACAAAGTAATTGAACAGATGACACATCATCCGCTTACAGATGCTGGTATCGCAAAATTCCAGGCTGATTACAAAGCAGTATTCGGAGAATAAAATTTACAATCGGAATAATTTACTGTCGGAAGAGCACCAATCTGCGCTTCCGACAAAGTGACTAAAAATAAACTATTTCAGGAGGCATATTTTCATGAACAAGTCAGAACTTATGAAAACTGCAAATGAAATCCGTAAGAGCATCGTGACAGCAGTACACGCTGCCAAATCCGGACATCCGGGCGGATCTCTGTCAGCAGCAGACATCTACACATATTTATATTTTGAAGAGTTAAATATCGATCCTAAGGATCCTAAGAAAGCAGACCGCGACCGTTTCGTTCTTTCCAAAGGACATACAGCTCCGGGATACTATTCTGCACTGGCACACAGAGGATTCTTCCCGGTAGAAGACCTCAAGACACTTCGTCATACAGGATCTTACCTTCAGGGACATCCGGATATGAAGCACATCCCGGGTGTTGATATGTCAAGCGGATCTCTGGGACAGGGAATCTCAGCAGCAGTAGGTATGGCTATTTCTGCAAAACTGAGTAATGATGACTATCGTGTATACACACTTCTTGGAGATGGAGAAATTCAGGAAGGACAGGTTTGGGAAGCTTCTATGTTAGCAGGCTTCAGAAAACTGGACAATCTGGTAGTAATTGTAGATAATAACAACCTTCAGATTGACGGACGTATTGATGAAGTTAACTCACCATACCCGATCGACAAGAAATTTGAAGCATTCAACTTCCACGTAATCAATATCGATGGACATGATTTTGATCAGATTGCAGCTGCTTTCAAAGAAGCAAGAGAAACAAAAGGAATGCCGACAGCTATTATTGCCAAGACCATAAAAGGTAAAGGTGTTTCTTTCATGGAAGACCAGGCTGGATGGCATGGAAAAGCTCCGAATGATGAAGAATACAAGATCGCTATGGAAGATTTAGAGAAAGCAGGTGAAGCATTATGTCAGAAGTAAAGAAAATCGCAACAAGAGAAAGCTATGGTAATGCTTTAGTTGAACTTGGAAAACTGCATGATGATGTAGTAGTACTTGATGCTGACCTTGCCGGAGCTACAAAGACAGGAATGTTTAAGAAAGCATTCCCGGAAAGATTTATCGACTGTGGTATCGCAGAAGGCAACATGATCGGAGTTGCAGCTGGTATCGCTACAACAGGCAAAGTTCCGTTTGCAAGTACATTTGCAATGTTTGCAGCAGGACGTGCATTCGAACAGGTTCGTAACTCTGTCGGATATCCGAAGAACAATGTTAAGATCGGTGCTACACATGCAGGTATTTCCGTTGGTGAAGATGGTGCTACCCATCAGTGCAACGAAGATATCGCTCTTATGAGAACAATCCCAGGTATGGTAGTGATCAGCCCGGCAGATGATGTAGAAGCAAGAGCAGCTGTATTTGCAGCATATGAACATCAGGGACCGGTATATATGCGTTTCGGAAGACTTGCAGTGCCGGTAATCAATGATAATCCGGATTATAAGTTTGAGATCGGAAAAGGAATCGTACTTCGCGAAGGTAAAGATGTAACAATCGTTGCAACAGGACTTGAAGTGAGCGAATCTCTTGCAGCAGCTGAAAAGCTTGCAGCAGACGGAATCGATGCAAAAGTAATCAATATTCATACGATCAAACCTATTGATGAAGAACTTATTGTTGCAGCAGCAAAAGAGACAGGAAAAGTTGTTACCGTAGAAGAACATTCTGTTATCGGTGGACTTGGAAGTGCTGTATGTGATGTGCTTTCTGAAAAACTTCCTACACCTGTTCTGAAGATTGGTGTTATGGATACGTTCGGGGAATCTGGTCCGGCAGTTGAACTGATCAAGAAATACGGACTTGATGCAGACAGCATCTGCGAAAAAGTAAAAGCATTTGTAAAATAATAAAAAAGGATTCTGAGAATCTATAATAAAAATGCCAGAACCGGTGTAAATCGGGACTGGCATTTTTGTTATGGATGAAAGTTATTGATCCGCTGTGGGAGTGAGAAGGATACAGCACCAGACCAGTGGCACTATAACCAGTTATATTTTGAGAGTGGCATATTTCCCGTTCTAGGAAAATATTTTCCGTATAATACAGCTTACAAGTCCAATTCCGCATAATGGAAGAAGGATTCCTTTCAGACTTCCATACAGCTGCAGACCGCCGGCAAGACCGGTCAGTGGTGATGGAGAAGAAGGAATTAGATTCCAGAACATTCCGGCAGCAACTACAGTTATACCGATGAACAGGAAAGAGAAAAGCCCCCGTCCGGTATCGACACGTTTTGTTCCCCTGTCTCCATAAGCACATGGTCCGGTCAGCGCCCACAGGAAGAAAATAATCTCCATAATCAGCAGAAATGCTGCGACGCCAAGGAAGGCACCGAGCGTATAATTCTTGGCATTTACCGCTGTGGCAAGTGAACCATATACCGGATAACAACTCCAGAAATTCTTGAAAATATTAAATGCAATTATGGCGATCATCAGAAGCGTTACGCCACGGGCTCCGGTCTGCAGGAGTTTGCCGGTTATTTTTGCGCCTGTCTGCACAGTCTTTTTCACCGGAGTGGTGATGATCGAAGCGGATGGAGTGGAACGCTTTTTCCCGGAAGCTTTTGAACTGCCGTTTCCAGAGTTTCCGGAAGTACGTTTCCGGGCTTTTTTAGACCGCTCCTTTCGTAAATCCTCTGAAGAATCTTCGGTGGAAGAGTGTTCCTTCTTTTTTACTTCCTCACTTTTGTTAGTTTTATTTACATCTCTTTGAGATTTCTTTTTACGCCTTTTTACGGTATCCCGATCCGGTACGTCATCCAGATCAATGATATCAAAGTCAGTATCGTCTGACAGGTCTTCATAAATCTGTTTCATGTTACAATCAGCCTCCTCATTTTTGTTCCGCCCTATTTTATACCAGGAATTTGAAAGAAACAATATGAATCACAGAAACATCACAAAATCATAAGGAATTCTTTAGAAAAGAATGAGGTGGAACAAAAGAAATTTTGGTATACTTAAAGTATGCCGGGAAAAGGAACACGGCAGAAAAAAGAGGGTAACCAGAATGGAAAAATTACAGAAAACGATAACTGAATTAAATGATAAATTAAAAAAGAAAAATAAAACACCGGAGGAGCAGGATGAAGAATTTGAACAGTTTTATGAATGCATCAAAGATATTGCAACCCATCCGGTAGTGCTGAGAATGAAGCTTTATCCGCATCATGGAGTGACAAACTGTTATCAGCACTGTCTTCATGTTTCTTACTATAATTATATCTGGTGTAAGGCACTTGGACTGGATGCAAGGTCAGCAGCGCGTGCGGGAATGCTGCATGATTTGTTTTTGTACGACTGGCATACCCATGCAAAGCGGACAGGGGATCATTTTCATGGGATGACACATCCGAAAAGAGCGCTCATGAACGCAGAGAAATTTTTTGATCTGAATAGCATCGAACGGGATATTATCATCAACCATATGTGGCCGGTCACACTTTTTTCTGTGCCGCGGACAAAAGAAGGATGGATTACGACACTTGCTGACAAGTATTGCGGCAGTTTTGAGACTGCACAGCGGAAGGAGAGCGATCCGATAAAGAAAAAACGGGGAATGGACAGGATTGTCGAACGATTTTCCTATTTAGTAGACACAAAGCGATAAAAAGTGTGCTTTCCATATGATACGATAGCCTAAACTACAAAATATGCAGAATGAGGTGAGAGTATTATGGAAAACAAATTTCCAAAAAATGTACGTCAGATAGGAAATGTGAGTGATACTCCGAAGATTTACGTGGAAGATTATGTAGATACATTTCTGAATCAGATTTGTGATAAAGCAGATAAGGAACAGGCAGGTGCATTTCTGGTCGGTAAAAAAGAAGTAACAGAAGGACAGGAGTGTCTCTATATTTTTGGCGCGATCTGCATGGAATTTTCCGATGATGAAAATGAAATCATTTCACAGGAGAATTTTGAAAAAGCAGAGCAGGAGAAAAAGGAATATTTTGAAGAGGGTACGATGATTGGCTGGATGCTCTGCAGACCGGGCGCGCGAATGGTGATAGATACGAAGATATTCAATACCCATGAAAAATATTTTTCCGAAAAAAATACTATTTTCATATTAAAAGATAATGCAGAAATGGAAGAACAGTATTATTGTTACAAATATAAAGAGCTGATGCAGATTGGCGGGCATTATGTTTATTATGAAAAAAATGCTGCAATGCAGAGTTATATGATTACGGCACGGAAAAAGATTGGCGTGACACCCAGCGAAGTTGTGGAAGATAAGGCTGCAAAAGACTTTCGCAACCTTGTAAAAGAAAGATTTGAGGCGCAGGAGCAGAAGAAAACTTCCAGGCTGACATACGTGGCGAGCGTGTTTCTGGTAATTGTGGTTTTGATCATGGGCGTGACAACCCTGAACAATTATGGGAAAATGAAAAGTGTCCAGTCATCCCTGGAATTTATACGTAATTCGATCATGAAGCAGGGCGAGGAAAAAACGCAGAAAACCAGTGGCGCAGTAAAAGCAGTAAATGAGCAACAAAATGAGAATACCGTTCAGTCAGAGCAGACGAATGATCCGCAGACAGAGGAACAGCAGGATCCGATGCCACAGCAGGGAGAGGGCTCTGATTCTGCTTCGACAGAGGAAGAAAAGGTCGATGATTCTTCGATGAGCACAATGCAGGAAATGAGTGAAGATATTTATATTGTAGAAAAAGGCGATACGCTAGCCAAAATCAGCAAGAAAGTATACGGGGACAGTGGACATGTAGATGCGATCTGCAGAATGAACGGGTTGTCGGACGGAAACCTGATTTTTATCGGACAGAAATTGATTCTGCCGTAGTTTTCTGTACATATGAATAAAAACTGTGGTATACTAACAACAAACTAACGACAGGAAAAGGACAGGTTATGGATGTGATAGTAAAGGTACGTGATCCGGACGAAAACCTGGAAGAGAAGATAAAGGCGTACAAAGTAAAAAAGAGAATAAAGACGGCGGTAACGATTTTAGCGTTTGTGTTTGCACTGATCAGCAGCTATCTGCTTGTGAAATTGCAGACATATACAAGCTTACGGACTCTGCAAAGCTATAAAAATAAAGAGACAGAATCAAGTGATCTGAAATATTTGCAATATGCAGACGGAATGCTCAAATACGGACGGGATGGAATTGCGTATATCAATAAAAAAGGTGTAGAGCAGTGGAACCAGTCTTATCAGATTAAGGATCCGGTTATCAATGTGTCGGGAAAAGCGATGGCGGTCGCAGAGCGCGGTGGGAATGATATTTATGTTATGGATGAAAAAGGCGCGAAGGGAGAAATCCATACGAATTATCCGATCGAGAAGATAGCTGTTGCGGAAAATGGAATTGTCAGTACGATTTTAAATAACGAAAATTCACCAATGGTTGTGTGCTATGATGCGACAGGAAATGTACTGGTAGAGCACAGAGCTTCACTTACCGGAACCGGATACCCGATTGGAATCGCACTTTCGCCGAACGGAACGAGACTTCAGATTTCATATTTGTGTGTAGCGGATGGTGTCGAGGCAACAAGAGTCGGATACCTGAATTTTGATAATACAGAAGAAGCAAACAAAGAATATCAGGTTGCTGATGATGTTTACAAAAACACAATTGTTCCGACTTCGTTTTTTATAGATGAGAAGAAGTCTGTTCTGGTCGGAGACCAGTCGTTTATGATCTATAAGGAAACGGACAAGCCGAAGCTTTCTAAAACAGTAAAGCTGGATAAGCAGATTAAAAGCTTTTTCCATGACGATGAATATCTTGGGTTCATACTGAAAGAAGAAAGCGGAGAATATGAGCTTCGCCTGTATGATATGGAAGGAAATCAGAAATTATCTAAAACATTTACCGGGGAATATGGAAATGTAAAGATTGCAGATGGAAATGTTATCATGTATGATGGGACTTCCTGCCTGATTTATTCCAAGCTTGGTGTGAAGCAATTTGAAGGAACGACAGAATATGAGATAAAAGAAGTAATTCCGGTTTTCGGAATCAATAAGTACCTGGTGATGAATGCAGACGGACTTGCAGAGGTACGGCTTGTAAAATAGGAGTAGAGTATGGAAGTAAATATTTTATTGGTAATTGTCGGGGGCATTATAGCAATAGGAGCCATTGTAGGATTTGCCAAAGGTGCTGTCAGGATTGCTGTATCGCTTGGGGCGACGATCCTTACACTGGCGGTTGTGTATTTTGCAACGCCGTATGTCAGCAAAGCAATTTATTCGCTTACACCGATTGATGAGATGGTAGAACAGCAGTGTATAAAAACGATGACAAAAGCCTTCACGGGAGAAGCGGATACAAATTCGGGATTTACGGAAGAGCAGGTACGGGGAATCCTCTCAGCGGCAGGTGTATCTGAGCAGACATTGGAAGCAGCAGGAATTACTGTGGAAGATATTGTAAATGGTAATGTGTCAGATGAGATGCTGCAGCAGTATGGAATTTCACCAGATATCTTCGATGGACATGTGTCAACGGAAGAGGCAGAGCAGTCGATCATGGAGGCTGAGGTTCCAAAGCAAATGCAGATAGTGGCAATCGAGGGGGCAGATCTTCCGGATGTATTTAAGAATCTTCTTCTGGAAAATAATAACAGTGAAGTTTATCAGAAGCTTGGGGTAACGACATTTGCGGAGTATGTAAGCAAATATTTTGCAAAGCTGGTTATCGAGATTGTCGCGTTTCTGGTAACATTCCTGTTTGCAACCATTGTGATAAGAGCGGTTGTGTTTGCGCTTGATTTTGTGACAGCACTTCCGGTTCTGGGAATTCTGAACAGGCTGGCAGGAGTTCTGGTAGGGTCGACGATTTCATTTATTATAGTAGGGATCCTGTTTATCGTAATTACGCTTCTGTATACAACAACGATAGGAAAGCAGGCAATGGGAATGATCAGAGAAGATCAGATCCTTAGTTTTTTATATGATAATAATATAATTATGAAAATTGCAACAATGTTGAGATAAAAGGCTTGACAATAGAAACTGATAATGGTATTATAAAAATCTGTCACGGAAAAGTGATGGATTTTTATTTATAATAAGGGATGTAAGGTAGCCTTTGAAAATAAAAATAAAAACCTCAAAAAATGTGTTGACAAAACAAAATACACATGATATTATATAGAGGTTGTCGCTGATAAAAATAGAAAGCGACAAAAAATAATTTAAAAAAGTTGTTGACAAACATGAAACACTTTGATATAATATAAAAGCTGTCGCATGAAACGGCAACAACAAAAAAGAACATT